>ULSX01035175.1_pt1 | contig 41624 bp, 36 predicted proteins | sample 1957031 | NCBI WGS metagenome assembly ULSX01 (sample SAMEA4835718, study PRJEB28245) | human gut metagenome | biome: gut microbiome; material: fecal sample | place: Denmark | collected 2008 | reverse complement strand
AGAGCGGGATGCTATCCGAAGCATCGTAATCCGGGCACTCTTTTCTCCTTTCGCAGAAAAACTCGTGGAGATGAAGAATGCGCTTGCCGAGGATATCAAGTATCATCGGGTTCGCAGAAATCCTGAGGATGGCAGAGATTACGAGGGGGAAATCGAAACCCTTTCGGATGGCTTGACTTCGCTGGAAAGGCAGTTGGGCGAGAATCTCTTCGTGTCTTCGGATGATAAGGCTGAAATTTCGGCCTATCTCCGTGATTTCTATAAGGAGTTGGCGTTTACCCGACAGGATACGATGAAACTTTATGAGGCATAATACGATGAAACTTTATGAGGTTTAATCGCCTCCAGTTACTTATACATTATTATATTTAGAAGAACAAAAACATGATGAACGAACAGATAACTTTATCTCCAGAGTTGGAGGCTCGTGTTCACCAGGCGGTGGAGAATTTTATGCAGGGCTATGGCTGTTGCCAGTCGGTGGTGGCTGCTTTTGCCGATTTGTATGGTCTTGATGATGAGATGGCAAAGCGCATTGGTGCCGGCTTCGGTGGTGGAGTTGGCAGAATGAGAATGATGTGTGGAGCTGTTTCGGGCATCGTGGTGCTCGTTGGCTTGGATTGCGGACAGACCGAGGGGGATGACCGTGAGGGCAAGTCGGCCTGCTACAAGGTGGTGCAGGATTTGTTAGCCAAATCGAAGGAGCAGAATGGCAGTATCATCTGTGCCGAGATTCTGGGCTTGAAGGGCCATGAGAAGGCGCAATCCAGCTATGTGGCTTCGGCAAGAACGGCAGAATACTACAAGTCTCGTCCTTGCGCAGCCAAAGTGGAGAGTGCCGCAAGAATCTTCGCAGAATATCTGATGGAGAAAGAGAAGGCTTAGTCTTCCTATAATATATAAGAAGCTTTTTACCGATTTGGTGAAAAATATCGAATAAGATGAAATACCAGAATAACAAGGACTTGGCGGAAGCACAGTATTACTTGAAGATGCTGGACGACTTCTGCAAGTCGGGGCAGGTGAAGATTCCTGATCCGACTGGCGCAGCCATGCCTTGGAATTTGAAGGAAGACCCGCTGAAGGATTATCTCATTCATCTCTTTACCCTGAAAGTGACGATTCCGGAAACTGGCGAAGAGGTGCAGAAATTCATGCGTCAGGTGGTGAACAGCAAGATCAAGAGCAAGGTATTCTATGATTGTGTGGGAAAATTCATCGTGGAATGCGTTCATCACATGCGATTCCAACGCCAACGTGCCTGGACCGAAAGTCATCGGGCTGATGATGTGCTCGACTGGACTCCCTTTAAGAGAATGGATGAGCAGGTGTGGCTTCCGCTCATCGACCAGTTGGAGCAGGAACACCGGGAGGATGGATTCGATAAGTCTTTCTTCCTGAAACTGATGGCTGGCGATGGAGCTTCGAAACCCGAAAACTGGGAGCGTCTGGTTAGAGACTGGAAGGTGTGCATCGACCATCAGGTATTGAACAAACTGAAGGATTTTATTTCTCTCCGTCAGAATAACTTCGAAACGGGATTGGTTCGCATGATGGACCAGATAACCCGCAACATGAAGACGAAGGGCGTTTCGGAGCAGCGAGCCGTGCAGGCCTGGGAACTGATGACGAACGGATGGACGGAAACGGAGTTTGAACGCCGCTTGAACCAGGTGAAGATTCAGGATAAATATCCGGAAATCAAGGAGATTGTGGCGAAGATGGGTCGTGTGGCAGATGCCAACGGCAAAGATAGGCTCACCATCGCTTCGGGGGTGGAGATGAAGATGGAGCATTCCGCAGGAAGCGACATCGAGGGCATTACCGTGGGTGATGATCTCAATTCGCTTCTTCCGCTGGAGTTGGCGCAATACAGCGATGAGGATATGGAGGGGCTTTTTATCTATAAGTATCGAACCCGCAGGCTTCAGACTTTCCGTTATAAGAGCGAAATGTCGAAGCCATCCCGCAAACTCGGCTTTACCCATGCTTCCCGAAAGGGTCCGATGATAGTCTGTCTGGATACTTCGGCGAGTATGTATGGAACGCCAGAAAGGATTTCTTCTACGCTGATTTCCCTGTTGGAAGAAACGGCAGAGGATTTGGAGCGGGATTGCTTTCTGATAGATTTCTCCGTGAGCACCCATGCCATCGATTTGATGGCGAAGCGGAAGGCGGAGCGGTTGAAGAGGATTGGAATCACGGTTGTGGACTCTACTGAAACTCTTGATGATTCTGCAGAAGTTTCTTCTGATGGTCAGGCTCATACGGGGCGTGGTGTCAGGCGCCAGCCTACTACAACCCATCTTCCTTTTATAGGCGGTGGAACTTCGGCAAAGAAGATGATGAACCAGATGTTTGATTTGCTGGATAACGACGGTCTTCATTATGTGAATGCCGATGTGCTTTGGATTACGGATTTCCTGATTCCGAATCCGCCGCAGCAGATGTTGGCGAGGTTCAAGGAGTATAAGGAAACGGGCACCAGGTTTTATGGCATCCGGATTGTTCGGGATGATGATAAGGAGCCGAATGAATGGAAGGATTATTTCAACCATATTTATACCATAAAGTATAGACCGTTGAGGAGGTATTAGAAATATAAACAGTTCGCCCTGTAAAGGCAAAAACTTTGTACTTTCCAGGTACTTAAAAGCTTTTGCCCTTATAGGGCGACATTCTTGCTTATGCGTAAACCCAGGGCGGTGCCCTGGGCTAGGAGCTTCTGCCCTTTCAGGGCGTATTACTACGTTTTGCGTTTTTAAGCTTCCTTTTTCTGCGGAATCACCACCGAAGCTCCGATGCTGACGAGCAAGACGAGGATGATGAATACCAGCGAACTTACTGCATCAATCTCGAAGAAATCGTGGATGAGCATCTTCACACCGATGAACACCAGCAGCACGCTCACACCCACCTTCAGGTAGCGGAACTTATCGGCTATCGCTGCCAGCAGGAAGAAGAGGGCACGCAGGCCCAGGATGGCGAAGATGTTGGAGAAGAACACCACGAATGGGTCGAGCGAAACCGAGAATACGGCAGGGATACTGTCGAAAGCGAAAATCAAATCGCAGAACTCTATGAACACCACCGTCATTACCAGAGGTCCCAGATGCAGGCGTCGCTGCATGAACTTCACCACCGGATGGTCGAGGGCGTTGATCTCTTCCTTCTTGTTCCTGTTCAAGAACATCTTGGCGCCGCTGTAAACCAGGAATCCTCCGAATATGAGCAATATCCAGGCGAATCGGCTGATGAGGGCTGCACCTGCAAAGATGAAGACGAAGCGAAGCACGATGGCTCCCAGGATTCCCCAGTTCAATACGTGCTGGTAATCTTTCTTGTCCACTCCGAATGAAGTGAAGATCATCATCATCACGAAGAGATTATCCACAGAGAGCGTCTTCTCTATCAGATAACCCGAGATGTAAGAGATGGTCATGTAGTGGCGATATTGCTGCAGACTCCCTTCATAATCGTTCGGATCCAGTTTGAGATGAGAAGCATAGCGCGAGGCTATCAGCTTCAGGTCGTCGAAGTTCTCTATGCCGTGCACCATATCGCCATGGAAGTAGATGAACACGGCGAAGGCGAGAGCGAGAATAATCCATACTGCCGTCCAGGAACCAGCTTCCTTGATGGAAACCACATGCGCCTTTCGGTCGATGACCAGCATGTCTAATACGAGTATGGCGGCGATGAATATCACGAAGCCCACCAAAAACATCGATTCAGTAAAAACATGTTCCATTTTTCTTTTTTCCTTTTTCCTTGTCTATTTTATATAATACCTAATTTTATAATCTAATCTTAATATTCATTTCATCCGTTGGAAACGTGGACGCAAAATTAGGAAAAATATCTGTAATAGCGGTAGTTCCGGCGAAAAACTTAATTGAATTTAACGTGAAAGATGAGAATGTAATGGGTTTGTAATATACCGACAAGCCTTGGACGGCGAAATGGAACAGCAAGGCTATCCCTTTCACCCATTTCACAGATCGTGATGCGCAATGGGCTGATAAGTTCCACGTTTGGCGCATGGATTGGGATGAGCAGAGCATCCGTCTTTATCTGGACGATGAACTTCTCAACGAAATTGGGTCAACTGCCACAACGCAAAGCACCCATCTCGTATTTCGGAAGCAGAAAAGATGCTTTCTTGATATGAGATGGGTGCTCTTTTTTTGATGTGAATAGCTTACTTCTTCTTGGTCAGCACATAGTGCTTAGCCATGGCGCCTTCTGGCTCAGTACCGAGCGAGTCGGTCATGATGAGGCTGTTGGCATCCTTCACCTTGAAGTAAGTAGTCTCGCCGCTGGATGGGCGGATGATTTCTACTACGTTGTTAGCCAATACCTTGAAGATACCGCTTGCTTCGTCGTGACCATCCTTGCGCTCCAGATAGTCGGCTGAGTACTGGTAGGTACTGTCGGCATTGAGAGTCAATACAGTCTTGATTCCCGGGCAGTCGGCAGCAGGGAGAGTTCCCTCATAGGTGCCGGCGATGGAATCGAGCACGATATCGTTAGAATTGAGCGAATCATTTCCTGCATAGCTGAGGCTATCCTGATCAGCTCCCTGGCTATTTGTCTTCTTGCTATTGCAAGAGACAACTGACAATGCAGCGATAACGGCTGCAGTTAAAACTAATTTCTTTTTCATACTATACTGCTTTTTAAGTGAATTCTTTTCGCAAAAATACGCTTTTATCTGTTACGGGCAAACTTTTTGCATAGAATTTATAGAATATTATACTATTTTCTCAATTGATGATGATGGGCACAATCTCTTCCTCGTTGGGCCAATGCGGCAGATAGAGCAGCGGGCGAGGAGTTCCCCCCAAGCCCGTCCAGTCTATCTGTTTCACAAAGTCGAAATCGGGAGGACCGAAGTCGAAACTTCTTCCATAGAGAACGATGGCGCCCCTGCCTTCATCAATTTTCCATAAACCTCCGCCGTAGGTGCATTGCTCACCCGGGGCCAGCATGTCACGGTGAAGATAGACGTGGCCGAACTTCAGCACTCCGTCTCTATTGATGATGAATTTCTGAAACATCTCTATTTCTGATTGAATTTATAAATTGAATCTATAATGAGACTTATTTCTTCTCCCAGAACATTTTGTCGATGAAATCATAGCGTTTCTCCATCTGGGCATCAGACTTCACTTCTGTCTTTACATCTATCTGAAGCACAGGGGCTACGGCCTTGCCATTGGTGGATGGCCACTCCGGCAGACCCAAACCGTTTGGATTGCCGGTCTTCACGAAGTTTACATAATACTGGCTGAAGATGTCGCTGATCATGTAATCCTCAGGCTGCCAGTTGAACACGTGGTTGGTAGGCAAAGTGCCCATTGCATATTCTATGTCGGCAGAGTGAACGGCTCCCTTATCCTGTGGAGCAGGAGCTGCATCTTCCTTCGCATCTATCACGCCGCCAGCCAAAGCTGCTACCTTTCCCTTGATGGCCATTGCAGGGCGAGGATGACAATAGCGGTAGCGGTAAACTGGCTGTCCGCCGGTCAGCTTGTGCATGTTGCCCCACTTCCAGGTAGAATAATCCAGGAAGATATCCGAAGCCAGATCTATACCCGGCTGCTCCAGTACATCCTTGTCGCTGTTGATTCCGTAGAGACGGAAGAGTTCGTCGATGTTCTCTGACCCGAAGGTGGCCTTGGCGCCAGCCTTCAGATTCTCAACGGTAGGCTGTTTGCCCATTAATACCGCCCATGGAGTCATCTCCTGGTTGTTACCGCCAATGAGCAGAGGCACCTTGGTCTGCTCGCCCTTGGCGAAGACATCTACAGGCTGTTCTTTCATAAAATATCCGTCGATATTATAGACAGGAACCGCTCTTACTCCCGCCAGCTTCATCAGTTCCTCGGCAGGCAGAGCACGAAGCTCGTTGAGATTCTTCATTCCTATGTTCTTTTTCACCTTCTTGCCCGTTTCCTTACCCATCTTCTCTGCTATTTTCTGGGCAAGCTGCACGCCTTTCTCCTCGGCTTCCTTCTGGGTAGCAATCTTCTTGAATCCCATCACAGAACCGCTGGAACCCATAGCCTGAGCAAAGAGTCCCTGGCAGAGAGGGGAAGCCATCAGGGCGCTTACTGACATGGAACCAGCCGATTCGCCTACGATGGTGATGCGGTTAGGGTCTCCGCCGAAAGCCTCGATGTTATCCTTCACCCATTGGATGGCTGCCACCTGGTCCATGAATCCATAGTTGCCGGAACCCTTGTAGGATGTTTCCTTGGAGAGCTGTGGATGAGCGAAGAATCCGAAGATGCCCTCACGATAGTTGGCTGTGATGGAGATGATGCCCTTGCGCGCCATTGCATCGCCCGCATATCTAGGTTCGCTTCCGCTGCCAGCCATCAGTCCTCCGCCGTTGAAATAAATCAAAACTGGCAGATGCTCCTTCATGGTCTTTGCAGGAGTCCATATATTAAGGTATAGGCAATCCTCGCTGTTTGTCTTCGTGCCGAAGTTCATGTCTCCGAAGATAGGTTCCTGCATCGGGTTCGGTCCGAACTCCTTTGCCTCGCGCACGCCCTGCCATTTCTGGGCTGGCTGAGGAGCCTTCCAGCGGAGATTGCCCACAGGAGGGGCTGCAAATGGAATACCCTTGAAAACCGTGATGCCTGAGAGGTCTTTTCCTTCGAGAATACCTTCGGCAGTCTTCACCTGAGTCTGCGCCATCATTCCCATAGCAGGGAGCAGAAAGGCGATGGATAAAAGTAGTTTCTTCATATCGTAAATCTTTAGTTTCTTTTAATCTTATAGAATTGTTTTGTAAATCATAACTTGCATTTCTGCAATGATAATGCAAAAATAAACAAAATATCGGTAACTTGGCTTGTTTACCTCAATTTTTTTTCATATTTTTGCAGAAAATAAGCTGCGCTCGGCAATTTGTAAGCAAGCTTACATTGCGCTCGCTTGCATTATTTTTGCAGATAATATAATGTTTAATCTTTAAAACCCTAATGATTATGATGAAAGGTTATGAACAGAAGAAGTATCCTGTAGCCACCAAACGCTACGTGCAGTGGCTGGAGTTGGAATCTGATGAGGAGGCTATCCGTGAATATCGCCGCCTGCATTCTGAAGGTGTGCAATGGAAGGAGATTCGTGACGGAATCCGACAGGTAGGTATCCTGGAGATGGAGATTTACATCTTCGGCAACCGACTGGTGATGGTTGTGGATGCTCCCGTAGATTTCGATTGGGACAAGAAAATGGCAGAACTCGCCACCCTCCCTAGACAGGCAGAGTGGGAGGAAGTGGTAGGCAAGTTCCAGAAGTGCGGAAAGGGTGCTACGAGCGATGAGAAGTGGCACATGATGGAGCGCATTTTCTATCTTTATGATTAAAACAGTAAAATATGAAGAAAAACCTAAATGATTTCAAGCGTCTCTTGCTGACGGCTTGCTGCACCTTGGTGCTTTCGTGTGGCTGGGCAACGGTCAACGAAAAACCTTTTGTAATCCCTGAACTCAAGCAATGGAGCGGGGCAGAGGGAATGTTTACCCCATCGGGCAAATACGTGGTGAAGGGCGGAAAGAACGCCCAGGATGTGGCGAAACTCTTTGCTGCCGATTACCATGACCTGGTGGGAAAACCGCTCACGCTCAAGACGGGAAAGCCCTCTGCCGGCGACATCGTGCTGGTGCTCCAGTCTGATAGGAAATCAGCCCGACTGCTCGGCAAGGAAGGCTATCGCCTCACCATCGGCGACGTAACTACCATCACGGCTTCTTCGGTAGAAGGACTGGTATGGGGTACCCGCACCGTGCTGCAGCTTTCAGAGCAGCAGCGCTCGGCTGGTTTCGTGCTGCCTAAGGGTTCTACCCAGGATAAGCCTGCCTACGGGCTGCGAGGCTTCATGATGGATTGCGGAAGAAAGTTCATCCCGATGTCTTATCTGCGTTCGCTCGTCAAGATGATGTCTTATTACAAGATGAATACCCTGCAGATTCATCTGAATGATAACGGATTCCGACAGTTTTTCGGTAATGATTGGGCAAAGACCCAGGCGGCCTTCCGACTGGAATGCGACACCTATCCTGGACTCACGGCAAAGGATGGCAGCTATTCCAAGGCTGAGTTTATCGAACTCCAGAAACTGGCAGAGCAGTATGGCGTCAATATCATCCCCGAGATAGATGTGCCTGCCCATTCGCTCGCCTTCACCCATTACAAGCCGGAAATCGGGTCCAAGGAATATGGCATGGATCATCTCGACCTCTTCAATCCCGAGACCTACAAGTTTGTGGATGGGCTCTTCAAGGAGTATCTGGAGGGCAAGAACCCCGTGTTCCGGGGCAAGGTAGTGCACATCGGAACCGATGAGTATTCCAACGCCAAGAAGGAGGTGGTGGAGAAATTCCGCTATTTCACCGACCATTATATTAAATATGTGGAGTCGTTTGGCAAGCAGGCTGCCGTTTGGGGCGCACTTACTCATGCCAAGGGCGACACCAAGGTGAAGTCAGAGAACGTGATGATGCATTGCTGGTACAATGGTTATGCTGACCCGAAGGAGATGAAGCGCCAGGGCTACAAACTGGTGAGCATTCCTGATGGACTGGTTTATATTGTTCCGGCAGCGGGCTATTATTACGATTACCTGAATTGCCAGTATCTTTACGATTCTTGGACTCCGGCGCAGATTGGCAACGAAAAATTCGAGGAGAACGACCCTGCGATTCTCGGTGGCATGTTTGCCGTGTGGAACGACCATGCGGGCAACGGAATTACGGTGAAGGATATTCACGACAGATTGTTCCCTGCCTTGCAGACGCTATCTGTCAAGTGCTGGACGGGTGCTGCCACCTCTTTCTCCTTTGAAGATTTCAATCGTCTTCGCTTTGCACTCAGCGAAGCACCTGCGGTAAACGAGGCGGCACGCTGGCAGAAGGGCAAGCAGCTCAGGATAGAGACTTTGAACCCTGGTCAGACCACGGGCGAGAAGGAAGTGGGCTATGGCTATCGGGTGGAGTTTACCATCGAGGGAGCTGAAGAGCCGAAGGGAACAGTCTTGTTCTCGTCAGATAACGCTACCTTCTATCTTGCCGACCCTGAAAGCGGTCAGCTTGGTTTTGCCCACGAGGGGTATCTCAACAAGTTCAACTACAGAGTAGAGAAGGGCAAGAAGGTAACTCTGGCGATTACGGGCGATAACAGGAAGACCTGTCTTTATGTGGATGGCAAATTGCGCGAGGAGCTGGGTACGGTTACTCTTTATGCGATGCTGCCGAAAGACCTGGCTACATTCCAGAAGAGTGATGCTACAGCCACTCAGCCTATCGTGTATAATCCTTCTGCCAAGATGCACTATCAGCGCACGCTGGTGTTCCCACTCCAGAAGACTGGCGATTTCAAGAGCCGGATTACGGGAGTGAAGGTGGAGCAGGAGTAGTCTATAAGTGCCCATAAAAGCCCCCTATTTGTTTAACCAGGTGAAAACTTCGTTAAGATAGTTAAAAAATAGGGGGCGAGGAGTACAGCGTATTCTAAATTTTAGTAATTTCGCATCAATACTACTACAGAAAAACAGCTAGCTGTATCAACTAGATGAGTAATAGCAGACAATACCAGATATTCTGGCGTATTTCTTCAAAATTTAAAACCTATGAAGAAATATTTCACTAAAAGCCTATGGCTTATTATTGCAGCCTTACTAGTAGTAAGTTGTAGTAAAGAGGATGGCGTGATGGATTCTTCATCACGAAGTGACAAACTGGAAGTTAGCTTCAACTTCTTCGAGAAATCAATCTCAGAAATTGAATCCAGAGCAGGTACTACTGACGTAGCTCAGGCAGCATCTCCTTGGATTACCCGTGCAGACACTGATGGGAAGAAGAACCTGAGTGAGTGCAAGCAGATTACTGAGTTGGAGGTAGCCCTGTTTCCGGAAGATAAAGATACGATGTATTTGGTAACCCAATTCTCTACCGACAAGAACTTCGGACAGGTGAAACTGTATGTGCCTAGAGGTAAATACAAGATGGTGGCTATCGCCGCTGCTACTGATAACCCTTCTAAAGACAACAAGGTCAGCATCAAATCAAAGACTGAAGTCGTCTTTCCGAAAAATGAGGTCACAGATATGTTTTATACCTATCAGGATATTGCCGTAAAAGATAGAGAAGAAAGCCAGAACTACGACTGCATCCTGAAACGTGGAGTAACCGTATTACAATTGAACAGCCAACAAGAAATTCGTCCAGATTACATCAAGTCGTTCAAATGTACGATTACCGGCAACTGCGGTAATGTCTTCAATCCATCTACGGGCTATTGCCTCGAGAAGACTACTCTTACCAAGACATACGATATCTCGGGCGATCGGTTCAAGGCAAAAAGATTCCTTTTCACCATCTATTTCTTCCTGGGTGGTGATGATGTTACGGATATCACGCTGAATACCCAGACTACTGATACTGAAGATAAAGTGGTAAAAAAACTGTCGTTTGAAAATGTCCACATGGTGAAGGGAAAGAGGACCACCTATAAAGGTCCGTTTCTCACCACCCATTCTTCCGCATCATTCATCATCGATTCCCCGACTATTCCGGATTCCGGTTTCGGCACCGAATTTGAATAAACAAACAAAAACGAAAAAGAGGGTGTGTCATAAGTTCATGACACACCCTCTTTTTCGTTTTTGCATAGATTTTCTTCATGCACTTATGATACACTCAGAATAAAATGAATGCTTTCATTCTTCTTTCATCTGTTTGTAACGCGATGGTAACATCCTTTAAATACCTTTGCAGCGGTAAAAAGTATTACAGTATTTTTTATAAGAAAAAGAGTTTTATAAGAAAGAATAGGAAAGAAATGAATAAGGTATTAAGTTTTATTGCGTTGGCATTCCTGGGATGTGGCTCTGCTGCTGCCCAGCAGGTGAATGCTTCTAACGTTCTGCGCCCCAAACTGGTAGTGGGCATTGTGGTTGACCAGATGCGATGGGATTATCTCTATCGCTATCAGAAACGCTATGGTGAAGGTGGATTCAAGCGACTGCTCAACGAGGGCTTCTCTTGCGAGAACACCCGTATTCCGTATGTTCCATCGGTTACCGCCATCGGTCATACTTGTCTCTATACCGGTAGTGTACCTTCCATCCACGGAATCGCCGGAAACAATTTCGTAAAAAATGGCAAGAAGGTGTATTGCACGGATGATGAAACCGTGAAACCTGTGGGTTCCAACAGCAAGGCGGGCTTGATGTCGCCTAGAAATCTGTGGGTTACCACCCTCGGCGACGAGATGAAGATTGCATCCAATGGCCGAGCCAAGGTGGTGGGTGTGGCATTGAAAGACCGTGCTTCCATCCTTCCTGCCGGTCATAATCCGAACGGTGCCTACTGGTTTGATGATGAGAGCGGCAAGTTTATCACCAGTTCTTATTATATGAACCAGTTGCCGAAGTGGGTGGATGCGTTCAACAACCAGCATCTGCCAGAGCGTTATCTCTCGGAAAAATGGAACACGCTCTATCCTGAGAATACTTACGTAGAGAGTACGGAAGATGAGAATGAGTATGAGGATGGAATCCACAAGGGCGTGAAGGCTACGCTGCCGCTCAATCTTCCGGCTCTTTATAAGAAATATGGTTATGCAATCATCAGAAAGACTCCTTTCGGCAATTCGCTGACGATAGACTTGGCGAAGGCTGCGGTAGATGGAGAGCAGTTGGGAGCAGATGATGAAACCGACTTGCTGGCAGTAAGCTGTTCCAGCACCGATTATATCGGTCATCAGGTGGGAACTCATGCCGTAGAAACCGAGGATACTTATCTTCGACTCGACAAGGCGATAGCCGATTTTCTTTCTTATCTCGATGAGAAGGTGGGCAAGGGCAACTATCTGGTTTTCCTGAGTGCCGACCATGGAGCGATGAACAACGCCCGTTTCCTGCAAGACCGTCGCATTCCTGCGGGCAGTTGGGATGGTGATGCGGTGGCAGTGAAACTGAACCAGACCCTGGCTCAGGAGTATCCGAATGTGGGTGATTTGGTGAAGACCGTGATGAACTATCAGGTGTTTTTCAACCGTAACATCATCAAGGAAAACAAGTTGGATTTCGCCAAGATCAAGCAGAACGTGGTGGATGTATTGAAGGAAGACAGTTGCGTGCAGTATGCCTGCGATATGGAGAAGACGATGACCGAGAGCATTCCTGAGGATGTGAAGATGCGCATTGTGAATGGTTATAACCGTGAGCGCAGCGGTGATGTGGCCATCGTATTGAAGCCGAATTTCTATGCCCACGGCATGAAGGGAACCGATCATGGTGAGTGGAATCCATACGACACCCACATTCCTTTGGTTTTCATGGGTTGGGGTATCCAGCATGGTGCTACCACGAAGCAGACTTTCATGACCGATATTGTGCCAACCATCGCCGCCCTGCTTCATGTGCAGGCGCCAAATGGTTGCGTAGGTCAGCCGATATTCTAGTATTTTATTTAGAGCCTTATTCCTGAACCCGATTCAGGAATAAGGCTCTAATCGTATTCTGAGTTTTTAACCCTATCTTCATTTTTCTCTCACATCTTTGAAATATGAAACTTATACCTTTGCACTCGGAAAGGGGCGATGGACAGCTTCGTGTAACATGCATCTGCCGCTTCGCCAGCATAATATTAGATGTTTAAAGATGTAAAAAGAAAAATGAAGGTAATTTTTGTAATTCAAGGAGAGGGTAGAGGTCCTCTCACCCAGGCGTTGGCGCTTAAGCAGATGCTTCTGCATGAGGGCCATGAAGTAGTGAAGGTTTTAGTGGGCAAGAGCAAGAACAGGGTGATTCCCGAGTTCTTCCAGGATAAGATAGGTAATCCTATCGAGGTTTTTGACAGTCCTAATTTCTTGCCGTCTAAGGACAATCGCAAGTTCAATCTCTTGCGCTCCCTGACTTACAACACGCTTCTTGCTCCCAGCTATCTTTCCAGTATCCATTTGATACGAAAGAATATTCAGGAGAGTGGAGCCGACATCATCATCAATTTCTACGAGGTGTTGTGCGGCATTACCTGTTCCCTTTTCCGTTTCGGAATCCCGGAGGTTTGCATCGGTCATCAGTACCTTTTCCTCCATCCTTCTTTCCAGATGCCTGGAAAGTATTCTTTTTCAGAATCATTGTTGAAGTTCTTTACCCGCATCACCTGCGTGGGAGCCACAGCCAAGTTGGCACTCTCCATCCGTGACTATGAGGATGAGCCTGTGCACGGCATCAAGGTGGTTCCACCGTTGCTCCGTCAGGAAGCCAAGACCATCATCCGCCACCATGGCGACTACATTATGGGCTATATGCTGAATGCCGGATTTGCCGAGGATGTAAAGGCGTGGCACGAGAAGCATCCCCATACCCGTCTCCATTTCTTCTGGGATCAGCCAGATGCGCCCGAAGAACTGAAGGTGGATGATACGCTCACCTTCCATCGCATCAACGACGAGAAGTTCCTCAAGATGATGGCAGGTTGCAAGGCTTTCGCCACCACCGCCGGCTTCGAAAGCGTCTGTGAGGCACTCTACATGGGCAAGCCATGCATGCTGATTCCGGCTCATGTGGAGCAGGAATGTAATGCGATGGATGCAGAAAAAGAAATGGCTGGCATAGTAAGCGAGGATTTCGACATTGATAAACTGAAGGCTTTCGCCCGTGATTACGAGGAGGATGTGGAGTTCAGAATGTGGGAGAACCATGCTGAAAGCCGAATCGTTGCCGCCATAGAAAACGCTTACGATACTTATTATTATAGAAAGGAGAACCAGGCTTATGAAGAAGAAAATGATTCTATTGTTGCTTCTTCTTCCCTTGTTGTTCCTGCTCGCCGTGTATGGCAAGGATAGCAAGAAGGAGGAGTCGCGAGTGGTAGTGATTGCCATTGATGGTTTGAGATGGCAGGAGGTGTTTGAGGGTGCCAGGCGCGACAGTCTGATGCCGTTTCTCTGGGAGATGGGCAGGAAGAAAGGCTGCATGATTGGCAACCGCAACCGGAAATCGAAGATGGAGGTGGCAAACGGCATCTGGAAATCCTATGCCGGTTACAGCGAGATGCTCTGTGGCGTGACCGATGATGAGCACATTTTTGATAACCGCAAGCAGTATAACCCCAACCGCTCGGTTCTGGAATTGGCTGAGGCTTGTTCTGAGTACAAGGATAGGGTGAGTGCCGTGGCAAGTTGGGATGTGGTTCCTTATATCCTGAATTATCACAGAAGCGAATTGCCTGTGGATTTCCGCTCTCCTCACAGGGTGAGTAAGCAGGTGAGAAACGACAGCGTGACTCTGAACCGAGCCTTGAAAACCCTCAGGGAGAAGCATCCCAAGCTCCTCTTCGTAGAGTTTTGCGAGACCGATTATTACGGTCATCATGGCAAATGGCAGGAGTATCTGAATGCTGCCCATCAGAACGATCAGTTTGTTCGACAGTTATGGGAATGCTGCCAGCAGGATCCATTTTACAAGGGCAACACCACCTTTCTCATTACCTGCGATCATGGTAGGGGAGAAAGCCTGGGCGTTCACGCCAACCGTGGCAAAGTAGATTCCAAAGCTTCCTGGACAGAACATGGTAAAGAAATCAAAGGCAGCAACCAAACCTGGCTGGTGGCTTTCGGAAAAGACATTCAGCATCTGGGAGAAATGGAAGGGGGCAGAACCATCTACACCAAGCAGGTGGCTCCTACCATTGCCAGCATCCTGAAGGTTCCGTTTACGAATGATGATAATCAACAGCCGGTGGCTTCGCCGATTTATAAGATTCTGGCTGCAACTGATGGGTTATACTTCCCTGGCGTGGCTGTCGAGATTCGCCATCGTGGTAGCTATTCTCATTGCCTTCCATTGTCAGGGCAACATGCTGGTGGCTTGGTGCCGCCAATGGGTGATGTGGATGATTTCCATTCTGAGTCCTACGCCTGGCGGAAGCGGCGTGGCGGAGTTGATGTTCCGCCTTTATTATGCCGATTTCCTGCCCGATGCCTCGGTAGCCATCCTTGCCGCCATGCTCTGGCGCGCCATCTTCTATTACCCTTTCCTGGTGATGGGCATCCTGGTCTTGCCGAAATGGATTGCTAGAAACTGACATAGAGTCGGGCACTGAGTGCCGTGAAATCTCCATTGTCGTTTTTGATGTACTGGAACGATGGCTGAAGGGAGATGGATTCCGTCAGTTGTCTTTTCCACGTTACTTCCAGCGAATATTCTGAACCCTGCTGGAAGCGGGCGTACTGGCCAGACAATCCGCACTCGTTCTTCTCGTCCTGATAGGCACCGCCAAGTTCAGCGTATCGGTAGCAGGCATTCTGATGACTGGTGTTCTCGGAATATTGCACCATGCACGAAATGTTCTTGTCGCCAGCCTTCCATACACTTTGCTCTCCGTAAATCCACCAGCCACAGGTTGTTTCGCCCTTGGATTCATCGGCAGAAACCATTTCGCCATCCTCGTTGATCGGATATTGACGGGTATGGACGGCAGCACCCGCAAAATATTTTCCACCTTTATGTTCATACTCCAACTGCGATATGTTGAAGATTCCATCCTTCTTCGGGCGAACCAGGAAAGGATTGTCGTGGGCTTTCCAGCCATTATATCCTACGCCGTTATACAGACTGTTTCTGAAAGTCCATCCTCCCTTGGTTACATCAAAGTAAAGGGTCAAGCCCGAATATGGATAGTTGGCTATCGGATAGCTGGATGCAACGGTTGGGAAGATTCCCTCAGAACTGTTCTGGAAAAGTGCCGTAACATCAGAGGTAAAGAAATCCTCGTTCACGTTTCTCACACCCACAAACAGATGGCCCGAATTCCACTCGTGCATGTAGCCCAGCACGGCAAGCATGGCGAAGTTATTGTCTGCATCTATGTTCGAAAATCCCTGCCAGTCATCAATAATGCCATCGTTGGTCTTTGCCACATGCAGCGTAGCTGCCTCGAACGAATCCTTTCCTTTTCCTATCGGAACACTCAGTTCCAATCTCAGCTGATTGATCAGATTCGTATTCTTGTTCATGTCCCATTGCCATTCAGAGATATATTGTCCGTTAAAGCTCTGTGCATAAGCAAGGCAAATATTGATGCAGCCTAAAATAATAAAAATAATTCTCTTCATTTCTTCATGTTTTTGTATAATCTTCATGTTTTGTATCATTTCTTGTTCATTTGCTCGCCACTCGCGAGCATCTCGCTAATTCATGCTGCAAAGGTACTGGGTATTTCAAAATCCTGCAATACTTAATAATTGGTATTTTTAATTCTTCTAAATAAAAGAGCTTCCCTTCTTATCCCCATTTCTAGGTATTTTTATTTCTTCTAAATAGTTAGGACTCCGTCTGACCCCCTATTTTTAGGTAGTATGACGGTATAAACAATAATATTTTTTAAAAACTTTGCCTTATCAGATATTATTCGTACCTTTGCATTGTTTTAAAAAGTTTAATCAGTTAGAAATCAGTTTAATCAATTAGAAAATGAAGAAGATATTAAATCCATATTTGAACAAGGAGGGTTACAACTGCGTTTGCTGTGCCCCCAACAATCCTGTAGGATTGCATCTTGAGTTTTGGGAAGAGGGTGAGGATGTGCTTACCATCTGGAATCCCGGCGAGAATTACCAGGGCTGGATCAATACCCTGCATGGCGGAATCATCAGTATGCTGATGGATGAAGTGGCAGGCTGGGTTATCAACCGCAAACTGCAGACCACGGGTGTGACGATGCAGCTCAACGTGAAGTACAAGAAGCCTGTGATGACCACTGATTCTCAGATTACGCTGCGTGGTCACATCGCCAGTCAGCGCCGCAACATCGTCACCATCCACCTGACTCTGGAGAATTCCCAAGGCGAGGTTTGTGATGAGGGCGAAGCTATCTATTTCACCTTCGGTCCTGATAAAGCCAAGGAGATGGGATTCGACAGCTGCAAGGTAGAGGGGGAGGAATAACTCTCCCCTTATGGTGAGGAATTTGATAAGGAAGCCTTTCTTATGAAGACTTCCTTTTATGAAGTCTCTTTACGATGCAGCAGCAGTCTTCTTGTTGAAGAGCCAAATCGACAGAATGACGATTGCGATGCTTACAAGGCTGAGGCCTCCTTCTATCATCGGAGTGCTGGCGATGTAAGTATCGTAGCATTCTTCTGGAATCAGGCATAGCGTATTGTTGGTGATGTGGATGATGATGCCCGGAATCAAGCTCTTGGTACGATAACACATCCACGCCATGACGATTCCCAGAATGATGGCTCCTGGAATCTGTGCCGGGTTGAGATGGATGAGGCCGAACATGATGCTTGAAGCGATGATAGCATACCAGGGACTGATGTTCCATCTCAGCATCTTTCTTATCATCAATCCGCGGAAGAGATATTCTTCGGCTATAGGAGCAATGATGCAGAGCACCAGGATTCCAATCGGATTATGTGCCAAGTCAACAAAATCCTGCTCCAAGTAATCAGGCAAATCCATGAAGTTCTCTAATGCAGTCATAGGAATGAACTGGAACAATCCCACCAAGAAAACCAGCAAGAAGATGATGGTCTTAGGCATCTGCTGAATCTTTTCCAGGCGAACACGAAGATGGAACTTCTTCCGGCATTTATGAATTATATATAGCTCTGCAGCCAGCATATAAATTGCCGGAATCCATGCATTATTGATGGTTTTCTTCGTCAGAAATTCGATAAATTCGCAGCTAAAAGCTGCTGCAATGCCAACCGGAAATGCGGCAAGCATGGACATCAGATAGACGTAGATGGCACTTCTGGTGCCAGGCCATGCACGATACAGAAACCATCCCTTGGTTCCGTTTCTTCCCTTTGACAGGATTACTGAAAGTTTTTCTTTTTCCATAAAGCTGTAGTTTTGTTTGTTTATGCAAAGATATAATAAAATCCTGGCTTGTTGGGTTAAGTGCATGTTATTTTTATGTTAAAATATCGCCACCCTCGAAGAAGTTAAGTTTTGTTTGTCATGCTCAGTCTGCGTTTAAGAGTTTCTTGAATCACAATTCCCCAGAAAGCCGTTTCCTGCCCATTTTTGTGGTCTTCATTGATGACCGGTGCCTGCCATCTATTAAGACCAGCCTCGGTCTTCATAGATGACCGATTTTTGGCACAAGAAGACTGTTCTTTCGATTGCCGGTGCAAAGATACAAAAATCCGAAGCAGAAAGCAAGTTTTTCCCCGTAGAATATTGAAAATATGCTGTAAGTGGTTGATATGTAGTGATATAAGTGTTTGCGGTTTTTACATCTGATTGCAAAAGCCGCCTTAGATTGCTTTTGATGATTGAAAAAGCGGGGAAATGTGGGGGTGGTGTCATTAAGGGTCAGTGTCATTAAGGGTCATTAAGGTTTTCGGGGGCGCAAATATCTCTATAGTATAATAATAAATATATATTTATATTATACTATGGCTCTAAATGACATTTGCTTTTTCTTAATGACCCTTAATGACACTGACCCTTAATGACACGATAGAGCTTCTGAAAGCTATTCTGGAAGAATGTGGTATTGATAGTATCGTGTTGATAATCAGTTTGATAGTCGTTGGTTGAACTGTTTCGTTTCCCTCGTTTAATGCTATTAAAACGCACAGAATCTCCTTCGCTCTATCACAGTTTTCTTGCTGTTTTTACGAGAATTTTGACAAAAAATGTCAAGAAATTCCTTGTTTTACCCCTTTCATTCACCCTTTAACCACTCTTATTTTTGCCTTCTGAAGGGGTGAAAAGTGCCATCGGAGCCACTTTTTCTTGCTTCTAGAGGCGTTTTTCTCCTCCTTTCTCTGCAAAAAAACAATCCAGCCTTTCTTGCCATTTTTGCTTGAATAATGTGATTTTCTATAGACGATGGTATCTGGCTATTTAGGGGGTAAGGTCATTTATGTCATCCTATAAAGGTAGGGTACTTGACGAATTGAGAAAAGAGAAATAACTTTAGTCAAAATATATAAAAGAGACTTCTTGGTTTGAATGCCAAGAAGTCTCATAAATCAATTTTTAAAAGCCAGTTCTTATTTTCTTATTTTCTGAATTTCCTCCAGTGGAAGTTCTGTGGCCGTTGATACTTGTGCTTCAGAAAGTCCCATTGACAAAAGGCGGTAAGCTGTGGCTATCTTTTCTTTCGCCATACCTTTTTCCATACCTCTCTTCTCATCAAACTTTCTGGTGGCATATATATCACGCATATTCTTAATGTCCTCGTCATAAAGCTCAAGTTCCTCGCGGGAAAGCTTACGGAGGTCGCCTATCTCTGCCAATTTGCGGAAGACTGGATACTTCTCGCTGAATGGCATCTGCTCAAACATGTTCATATTCTTCATTATATAAATCCAACAATCAAATATATCCATACACTCTGCCTCCGTATGCTTGTCGAACAATGGCAGTTGGAGGTAAACAATACGCATCCTGTCGAACACCACACCACGGTCATCGGGGCGCAAGCCAAGTTTTTCGGTCTTGGCAAACGTCACGTCCTTGATTACCAACTCGTCTTCAAACAGTCCGTTGAGGAATGTTATCAAACATTCTTTCGTGTCCTCGCTTCCAAAGATTCGCTTGAAAGCCCAATCGACACGTGGGTCTATAAATCTTGCCATCTTCTTACGTTTTATAAGGTCGTGGACGCAATATTGCAATTCTGCTGCGAAGATACACTTTTTTATTGAAACTGCCAAGGAATCATGAGATTTTCTTTCATTTTACACCAATCTCAACCTCAATGAATTAAGCACTACGCTTACGCTGGAGAAGGCCATCAGGGCACTTGCCCACATCGGAGTTATCTGGAAATCAATGCCGAAGATATGAAGGGCTCCGGCTGCCAACGGGATGCAGATGATGTTGTAGATGAACGCCCAGAAGAGATTCTGCCAAATCATGTGAACCGTCTTTTGACTCAGTTTTACGGCTTCCGGAAGCGCCAAGAGGTCGTCGCTCATCAGCGTAATCTGCGCCACATCCATCGCCACATCCGTTCCCTTTCCTATCGCCATGCTCACGTTGGCAAGGGCCAGGGCCTGGGTGTCATTGATTCCGTCGCCCACCATCGCTACCTGCTTGCCTTCGTCTTGAAGTTTCTTTACCAATGCCTGCTTGTCGCCAGGCAGCACCTTGCTCTGGTAATGCTTGATGCCGGCTTTCTCAGCCCAGTAGTGAGCCGCTTCCTCTTTGTCTCCACTCATCATATACACCTCTATTCCCTTTTCCTGCAACTGCTTCATTGCTTCCTGGGCGTGAGGCTTGAGGGTCTCTCTCGTCTCCAGATCCAAATCCTCCTGCTTGGTGAAATCGATGTTCTGGTTAGGAATGGTGAGGGTGCCGGTCTTGTCGATGACGAGGGCGTTGATCTTGTGGAGATTCTCCAGCGCCGACGCATCCTTGATGAGAATCTGCTTCTGCGCCGCCTTGCCGATGCCCACCATCAGGGCGGTAGGAGTGGCTAAGCCCATGGCGCATGGACAGGCGATGACCAATACGGCTACGGCTGAAAGAATGGCCTGCGGAAGTGCTGCGTTGCCGCCTATCAGCCACCATGTTAAAAAGGTGATGAGGGCGATGGCTGCCACGGCTGGAACGAAGATCAGAGCCGCCTTATCCACGATGCGCTGCACGGGCGCCTTACTGCCCTGCGCCTCCTGAACCATGCGGATGATGTGCGCCAGGGCGGTGTTCTCGCCAATCTGCTTGGCTCTCATGCGGAGCTTTCCCTGACTCGGAATGGTGCCAGCCAGCACGTTGTCGCCTGCCTTTTTCATCGCCGGAGTCGGTTCGCCGCTGATCATCGCTTCATCTACATAGGCTGCATCGGGAGTCATGAAACTCTCTGCCTGGGTAACCACGCCATCCACCGGAATCTTTTCGCCGGCTCTTACCTCTATCATGTCGCCTATCTGAATGGTGGAAATCGGAACTTCCTCCATCTTGTAGTCGTTGGTGCCTTCTATCTTCTCGTAAGTCACCAGTCGGGCGGTTTTAGGCTGCATTCCCATCAGCTGGCGGATGCTGCTCGCCGTACTGTCTTTCGCCTTTTCTTCCAGGCATCTGCCGGTCAGCACGAAGGTGATGATCATCACGGAAGCGTCGAAATAAGTGTGCCATTCTATGCCTCTCGCTCCCCATACTATTTCTCCGAAGAAGGTGTTGAAGGTGCTGAAAATGAAGGCGATGAGGGTGCTGAGTGCTACGAGCGAATCCATGTTTGCCGTATGCTGAAAGAGCTGCTTCCAGGCGGAAATATAAAACTGTTTGCCGCAGTAGAGCAGGTTGGCGAGTGCCAGGAGCAGACAAATCTGATTGGCGAAGGAACTCGAATGATGAGTCGAGGCAACGCCATCAGAAATCATATTCTGTTCCATGCCCAGGGAAATCCAGCCCATGGAGAAACACATGGTCAGGATGGCGAAGAGCCAGGAAGCGAGGGTTCGGTGGCGCAGAAGAGTGAACTCACGGCGGTTGATTTCCTCCACGCTTCTGTCGTTTTCGATAACGAGGTCGTATCCGGCATTGCTGATTTCCCGTTTCATATCTTCCAGAGAGATGATGTCGGGGTCATAATCTACCAGGGCAGTTCGGCTCGCCAGGGAAACCGAGGCGGAGTTGATGCCTTCTAGCGACTGCAGCTTCTTTTCTACATTGGCAGAGCATACGCTGCAAGCCATGCCTATTACTGGAATTGTTTTCTTCATCTGTTTCTTATATAAATGTTCTGAAATTTATAAGCAGAAGCTTTGATATCTGCTCTTCAGCCTGCAAAATTACATATTATTTATGACCCCCGCAAGATTTATGGAAGAAATATCCTGATGGATAGATGAAAATCACTATAATAAGGTAGATGAAAAATGCGATGGTTCAGGTAAGGGCACAAAAAAAGGCAGGTTCCAAATTGCTTTGGAATCTGCCTCGATCATTTATGGGAGATGATTATTTGACTTCGATATTCTTGGTAGCCTTAGCCTCCTCCTTAGGAGCAAGCTTTGGAATCTCAACCTCAAGAACACCATCAGCTACCTTTGCTGAAATCTTCTCACGGTCAGCGTCCTCAGGGAGTGTGTAGCTCTGCTGATAGTTGCTGTAAGAGAACTCGCGGCGCAGATAGTGCTCGTGCTTATCTTCATCCTTGTGTTCCATCTTGTTCTCGATAGCCACATTCAGGTTGCCATCGTTATCGATGTTGATGCGAACCCATTCCTTCTTCAGTCCAGGGGCTGCAATCTCCATCTGGTAAGCTTTCTCGGTCTCCTTTACGTTAATGGCAGGAGCGGTAGCATTCATACGTGGCATCATGTCGGTGTTGAAGAATGCATCATCAAAGAAGTTACTCAACCAATCTGAATTATTATTTCTACGTGCTAACAACATAATTAAAACCTCCAATTTTATTTTACTCGTCCTCTCGGTTCCTTGCGGCTCCGTCGGGATTTCTGTTTGTTCTTTATTTATCTGTTCTTTTTGATTGCCTCCGCCTCGAAACTCCGTTGTCCTTTCGAACTCCTTCATCTTTTGGCTTCAGCTTTCACTCTTATGTTGAGCAACTTGCGTGCCAGCGTCGGATTGATGACAATATTGGCAGCAAAGTATAAATAATTTAAACTTTGCTGCCAAAATGGGAGGCGGTTTCAAAAAAAGATGTAACTTTGTCACCGAGATTGAAAACAATCACAAGAACAAAGATTATAACATTTAAGACAAACCATCAGTCTGCCTAGCCAGAGTTTCGAGGGTTGAGATTCCCAGACCAATACCATGCGTGTGGTTCCCGGCAAATATTCAAAGAGAAAGCTCGCTAAGATTTTGAACGTCTTGGCGAGCTTTTCTTCTGTCTTAACTCTTAGGCCTGCGTTTTTTTTGAAGTTTTTTCAAGGAAATGGACTTTGAATCACATTTTTTTCTTATATTTGCAATCGAAAATCGAATTGAACCTTGACTAAACGATGAAATAGTTATGGAACAGAAGTTAAAAACAATATTTTATGCGATGGGTGCGATGATTCTTGCACCCCAAACCCTCTGTGCTCAGTCTGTGAACATCGAAGGCTTAGATTCCTTGCGCTTATCAGGTTCGGTGAGTGTAGTGGAGCCTGAACTTCTGAAGAAGGGTGTACTCAATAATGCCCTGGATGCCTTGAGCGGACAGACGGCAGGTGTTAACGTCACTACCAATGGTCTTGACCGTATTGCTATGTTGAACTCCGTCCGGGTTCGCGGTACAACTTCTATCATGGGCGGCAATGATCCTCTGGTGATTATTGATGGTGTTACTTCTGATGTGGCGACGCTAGCTACAATCTATCCCGCCGATATTGAGAGCTTTACAGTACTGAAGAATGCTAGCGAAACGGCACTCTATGGTTCCCGTGGTGCTTCGGGCGTTATCCAGGTAAAAACCAAGAAGGGTACGGGTAAGGGATTTCAGATTTCTTACGAGGGAAACTATGGTATAGAGGCGATGTACAAAAGTATGGAGATGCTCAATGCCGCCGAATACATAGCTGCTGCACAGAAGTATGGGCTGGAGTATAACAATAAGGGATATGATACCAATTTCCGCAAGGCGATTACCCGAACCGGAAATATCCAGAACCATTATCTGGCCTTCAGCGGTGGCACTCCGCAGAGCAACTACCGCGCTTCTTTTGGCTATATCGACCATAGCACGATTATTCGGAGCAAGGGCTATCGTAATCTGGTGGCTAAGATTGATGTCACCCAGAAGGCGTTTGGCGATAAACTGACGGGAGATTTCGGTGTGTTTGGTTCGTCTTTCAAGAACAATGATATCTTCGACAGTCAGGCGCTTTTCTATTCTGCCGATGCCATGAATCCTACTTATCCTTATGATAAGCTGAACGGCAGTTGGGTGAAGAATGGGGCTGCATCTCAGGTGAATCCTCCCGGTGTCTTGCTCAAGGAGCGTAATGATACGAAGAACATGAACTTCAATGCTCATCTGAAGTTGAACTATGATATGACAAATTCTCTGAGTGTTTCTGCCTTCGGAGCATACAGCTATGCTTCCAACGAGAACAACCAGTTCTGTCCTACCTGGGTTTGGGCGCAGGGCAATCTCTATCGTGGGGAGTTCAAGAGCGAGGACTGGCTTGCCAATGTATCGTTTAACTATCAGCATTCGTGGGGAATCCACAATCTGAAGGCAATGGTGGGTGCAGAATATCAGAAGGATATCCGAACGGGATTCTGGACTTCTGCGAAGGGAATCACCAACAACGACATGTATTACCATAACATAGGTGCTGCTGCATCACGGCCTTTCGGTGGGACAGACAGCAAGTACGAAGATCCGACCCTGGCTTCTGTGATGGGCAATGTCGACTACACCTTATATAATAAGTATAGTCTTTCGGTTTCCATGCGTGGCGATGGTTCTTCGATGGTGGGCAATGACCATACCTGGGGTTTCTTCCCATCCGTCTCTCTTTCCTGGGATATGAAGCAGGAGAAATGGCTCCGTTCTCTCCAGAAAATTACCATGCTGAAACTGCGTACAGGTTATGGACGCTCAGGTAATCTTGGCGGAATATCTTCTTATACCACTTTGAATACGGTACGGCAGAATGGTATTGTTTCGGTGAACAGTTCTCCTACGGTTACGATGGGAATGATTAGCAATAACAATCCTGATCTGAAGTGGGAAACCCGCGCTACCTGGAATATCGGAGCTGATCTGGGATTGTGGAACAACCGGCTGGTTCTGACGGCAGAATATTACTATTCCAAGACCACCGACATGCTCTATGCCTATGATGTGCCGGTTCCGCCTTTTGCCTATGATAAACTGTTGGCAAACCTGGGTTCTATGAGCAATCAGGGTTTGGAGGTCGGCGTTTCCTTCACTCCTATCCAGAAGAAGGATATGGAACTGAATATCAATATGAATCTCTCCTGGCAGAAGAACAAACTCCTCTCGCTGAGTGGTGAATATGACGGAATGCAGATGTCGGCAGCTGATATTACTGCGATGGGTGCCTTGTCGGGTGCCGGTCAGCATGGTGGTTACAACAATGTGGTCTATCAGATAGTTGGTCAGCCTTTGGGGGTATTCTATCTTCCTCATTGCAAGGGGATTATAGAAGATGGAAATGGGCATTGCCGCTATGATATCGAAGATTTGGACAAGAACGGAACCGTAGATTTGAGTGATGGCGGTGACAGATATATTGCCGGTCAGGCTACTCCTAAGGTAACGTTGGGTTCCAATATCAGTTTCCGTTATCGCGACTGGTATCTTTCATTGCAGATGAACGGAGCCTTCGGACATAAGATATTCAATGGTACGGGCTTAGCCTACACCAATATGTCGAGTTTCCCGGATTATAATGTGCTGAAGGGAGCTCCTGAGAAGAATATCGTTGACCAGAATGTTTCCGATTATTGGCTGGAGAAGGGCGATTATCTCAACTTTGAGAATCTCACGCTGGGCTATGATATCCCTATCCGAAAGGGCGTGGTGCAGTCGCTCAGAGTTTCGGCGAGTGTCAACAATCTTGCCACCATCAGCAGTTACAGCGGCTTGACTCCGATGATTAACAGCTACGTGGTGAACAGTACGATGGGTATTGATGATAAGCGGACTTATCCTGTTTACAGAACCTTCTCATTGGGTTTAAGTGTTCAATTCTAAAATCAGAAAGTTATGAAACGATATAGATTTTTATTTCTGCTGCTGGCGTCATTGTCTATGACATCCTGCCTGGACGAACATCCTAAGGATCAGTTGGACGAGGATGCCATCTATGGCTCTGCATCTGATATTTATATCAATGCCGTGGCTTCTCTCTATAATTATATAGGTGGAGCTAACGAGAGTGAGGGCCTCCAGGGCACCTGCCGTGGCATTTACGATTATAATACGCTGACCACCGATGAGGCGATGATTCCGATTCGAGGCGGCGACTGGTATGATGGTGGCCTCTGGAATGCCATGTACCAGCATCGGTGGGGTGCCGATGACCAGTCTCTTTATGATACGTGGAAGTACCTTTATAAGGTTATCGTGCTGGCTAATAAGTCTTTGGATATTATCAGCAACAAGTCGGCCCTGCTTTCTGCCGCACAGCAGGAGGAATATCGGGCAGAGATAAGAGCCGTCCGGGCTATGTTCTATTACTATGCTATGGACATGTTCGGTCGGGTTCCATTGGTTCTTTCCTGTGCAGAACAGCTCCATTCCAGCCTGTTCCAAGGTCAGACAGATCGCAGTTCTATCTTCCGGTTTGTCTTTCAGGAGTTGCAGCAGGTATTGCCTCCACTTCCCGACCAGCACAGCAATAAGGAAGGCAATTATTATGGTCGCATCACCCAGCCGGTAGTCAACTTTCTGTTGGCGAAGTTGGCTTTGAATGCAGAAATCTATATGTATGATGACTGGACCCAGGGTTATGCGAGCCGTCCGAAGGGAAGTGACATTCATTTCTCTGTGCCGGCTTCTGACGCCTCTTTGCGCAATGGCGATAAGGTGGACTGCAGGAAGTTGAATGCCTGGGAAACCTGCATTTATTATTGTGATAAACTGGCAGAAGAAGGCTATGTCCTGGAGTCGGATGATTCATTCAATTTCTCTACGCATAATGAGACATCGAAGGAGAATATCTTCACGATTCCGATGGATAAGAATATCTATACCAACCAGTTCCATTATCTCTTCCGCTCTTACCATTATACGCATGGCGGTGCCTTGGGCTGGGGAAGTGAGAATGGTACCTGTGCCACGATTTCTACGATGAAAGCCAATCATTATGGCGAGGCTGATGAAGATGCCCGTTGCAAGATGAACTTTGTGGCGGGAGTGGTAAAGGTAGATGGTCATGAACTGCTGATGGATAATGGAAAGCCGTTGGAGTATCAGCCTTTTGAAGTGGCTCAAAACCTGACCAACAGTAAGTTTGTCAAGACGGCTGGAGCGAGGATGGCGAAGTATGAGGTGGATAGAACCTCTTATATGGACGGCAAGTTGCAGAGTAACGACATCGTTCTTTTCCGCTATGCAGATGCTTTATTGATGAAGGCAGAGGCAAAGGTCCGAAACGGAGAGAATGGTGATGAGGAGTTGAATAGGATTCGTGCCCGTGTGGGAATGCCTTACCGTAAGGCTACGCTCGATAACATTCTGGAAGAGCGGTTGCTGGAGTTGGTATGGGAAGGATGGCGTCGTCAGGATCTCATCCGTTTCGGCAAATTCACCGGTGCCTACGATCTCCGTACGCCTCTTCAGGGTGAATCCTCCGGCTACACCACCGTCTTCCCGATTCCTCAGAAATGCATCGATTTAAATTCTGAATTGGTACAGAATAAGGGATATGTCAATATTTTGAAGTAAAGAAACTTGAATAGAGAATATGAAAAGAGAAAAGCTCGCCAGGATTTTGATGGTCTTGGCGAGCTTTTCTCGTTTTATTTCCCGAATCTGGAAGTATCTACTTCTTCATGCTGCTTGGCCTTGTAGCCGCCGAAACGATAGGTGAGGGAGAGGCCTATGATTCTGCCAAAGTACATGTCCGTCCCCCTGTGCTTTTCCTCACGGCTCGTTCGGCGGTGAATGATGTGGTTCAGGGATTTGAATTGGGTGGCAATGATTATCAGAAGAAGTCGTTCTTCCTATCCATCAACAAGCGCATCGAATGCTTCTTTGAAGTATTTGTCGAACCACTCGGCTGGGTGATCTGTTATCTGATGCTTGCCTGATTTCTCGATGTGAATGGCAACAATGTCGCCAAAATCGGAAGTGCCATCAATGAAAAGAATGTTTTCAAAAAGTGGTAGAGAGGCTCTTACTCGTTTGATGCCTTCCGTGAAGTTATATTCTATCACGTCTTGGTTTACATTATGACCGCCCATTGTGTATCTTTGGATAACACGAGATAGAGAATCTTCTTTCGAGGATAAGCCGAAAAAGATGAGGCTGATTTTATAACCTGCATCTTTAAAATCCTGAACAAGATTGACTGGCAAATCTGTAGAGAAGTTCGTTTCGAAAGCAAAATTCTTGTTTTGTGAAATGGCTTCTTCTTTTTCTTTCATCAATGAAGAGATAACAGTTCCATCTATCCATCGCTCTATCCAATCAGGATGTTCGTTTCGAAGAGACATTGCTAGAAGGTCTCCGTCAAAAGCTTTTACTGTAGAATAAAATATTCCAAGCCTACTTTTGCTAGCTCCATTTGGACCGGCTATAATTGTAAATTCAGGTCTTCTTTTCATAATCTTAACAGAAAAAGAGGTGTTACGAAGTAATTAATGGAGTAAGTAACTCATTTTCCCCTTCCCTGGAGCTGCAACTTGTTTTATGATAGTATATTCGCGTGTCGCAAAATCAAGAGTTGCTTCTACATCGCTTCCATCAGGATTAGCAAGATAGGTTTTTCCGTTTTCAAAATACGGCACGGAAATGCCTTTCGCCCACGCTTCCAGGTAGATTCGTTCCACCTCATCGTGTACGGCATTGTTGATTTCCCGAATCGTCTTGCCATTCGAGAGTCGCCAACCTTCTATTTCTTCATATTTGCACATAAGTCTTTAACCTTTAGAAAACCTTTGAAAAAACTACTGCAAAAATACGAGGAATCTTTTTAATAGCCAAATGTTTTAACCTCTTTTTTCTATCAGCTCTTATCAGAAGCATCTGTTTTTGAAAGTTTTTCCCAAAAAGGTTTGTGGTTTCAGGAATAATGGCTAATTTTGCGGGCGGGAAAGCGTCACTCCTCATTGGTGATGCTTTAGGGAATGATAAAATAAATAGGATATGAATAAGATATTTGATAGTATCAGACAGATGGATGAGGCTGGACAAGAATATTGGTCGGCTAGGGAATTGGCGTCTGTTATTGGTTATGCGGATTATCGTAATTTTAGCAAAATCATAGATAAGGCTAAGGTCTTATGTGTACAAAACAATAAGAGTGTAGAAGACCATTTCGTTGAAGTCAACGAAATGGTTACTATTGGTAGTGAGGCAAAGAGAAAGCTGAAGTCCTACCATCTTTCCCGTTATGCTTGCCTTCTTATTTCTATGTCGCTCAGTTCCAGAAAAGAGAATGCATTGCCTGCATTAGAGTATTTTTCTGGTAAGCAGAATTTATCTTCTTCTTCATTACAAAATGCTGATACTTATACCAATACGGATATTGTGTTCTTCTCAGATTCGGAAGGAAAACTGAGAGTGGAATTAGTCTTTGATGGAGATACGGTTTGGACGACACAGAAGAGAATTGCAGAAATCTTTCAAGTAGATGTGCGAACAGTGAGCTATCACATCAATGAAATCTTGAACAGCGGAGAACTCAATAAATATTCAGTTATCCAAAAATCTTGGATAACTGCGGATGATGGGAAGAAATACGAAATGAATGTATATAATCTGGATATGATTATTGCGGTGGGCTATCGTGTGAACAGTTACAAGGCAACTCGTTTTCGTCAATGGGCAATCAATACCTTGAGCGATTTTATCCGAAACGGTTACGTGTTAGATGATGAGCGTTTTAAGCAAGGTGGAAAGCAGGTTCAGGTGAAGTTTGACCAGTTGCTGGAACGTATTCAGGAGATTCGAGCATCCGAGCGTATGGCTTATCAAAAAATAACAGATATTTATGCCACGGCTTGCGATTATCAGAAGAATGCTACTACAACGCAGGAGTTTTATGCCAAGGTACAGAATAAGTTGCATTGGGCAATTACGGGTAAGACGGCAGCAGAAATCGTTTATTCTTCTGCTGATGCAACCAAGAAACACATGGGATTAACTTCTTGGGCTCAAGCTCCCGATGGTAAGGTGTTGAAATCGGATGTGACAATAGCAAAGAATTATTTGCATATAGAACAGATGAAGGAATTGAATGGTATTGTTTCTGCTTATATCGACTTAGCTGCCAATCGTGCCAAACGCCATATTCCAACGACTATGGAACAATGGGTCAAGTTCTTGGATGGTTTTCTTGAATTATCATCTTATCCAATTTTGATAGATAAGGGAAAGGTTTCGGCTCTGGAGGCTCGGTTGAAAGCTTATGAGGAATATGATAAGTTCAGGGTGATTCAAGACCGTGAGTTCTTGTCGGATTTTGACAAGGAAGTGATGAGGTTAAAAGGAGAATTGGGGTTGTTTGATAATTGATGATTAAGTATGAAAAAAATGATAATTGCTTGCGACTCTTATAAGGGCTGCCTTTCGAGCAGAGAGGTGAACGAGGCGATTGCTTCGGGAATAAAGGTATGGAATGCGGATGATGCTTCTTCTGAAATAAAGATTTTAGATTCTGATGCTTCTTCTCCCGAAATAAAGAAATTGGATTCAGATGCTTCTCCCGAAATCATTACCCTGGAAATGAGTGATGGAGGAGAGGGAATGCTCGATGCTTTTCTCTCGGCGATGAAGGGAGAGCGAGTGGGGATTCATGCCCATGATGCGCTGATGAGATGGATTGAGGCGGAATACGGAATCGTGGATGATACGGCGATTATCGAGATTGCGCAGACCGCCGGACTGGCTCTGATCGAGCCTGAACAGCGCAACCCGATGAAGGCTACTTCCTGGGGCGTGGGCGAGATGATAATGAATGCTTATCGCCGAGGTGTGCGCCGTTTCATCGTGGGCTTGGGCGGTAGCGCCACATCCGATTGCGGCATCGGAATGCTCAAGGCGATGGGCGACGACTGGAAGAAAATTCGCCGGGAATGCAGCTTTGTGCTGGCTTCGGATGTTACCAATCCGCTCTGTGGCGAAAACGGGGCGGCTCACGTCTTTGCGCCTCAGAAGGGAGCTGATGCTAAGATGGTGCAGATGCTGGATGATAGGGCGAGGAAGTTTGCCGAGGTAAGCTCCAGGCATTTCGGATATGATAGGAGTGAGGCTCCTGGAGCTGGTGCGGCCGGCGGACTGGGCTATGCTTTCCTGCAATATTTCAATGCTGAGGCTCGTCCTGGGGCTGAGCTTCTCTTGGATGAGATAGGTTTTGATGCGCTCATTCAGAATGCTGATCTCGTGATTACGGGCGAGGGACATAGTGATAAACAGACCTTGATGGGGAAGTTGCCGCAAAGGATTCTGGAGCATGTTCTGAAGTGTAAGGAATCGGATAAAAGCCATGTGGCTTGCTCGCAGCTTGCCGGGGATTGCAAATCCCCGGATTCTTCGTTCCCCCTTGTGTGGCTTGTTTCGGGTGGCGTAAGCGACAGGCAGACGATGCTGGATGCAGGATTTGATAGAGTGATTCAGATTACTCCTGATTCTATGCCTTTAGAAGAAGCGATGAAGCCGGATGTGGCCCGTAACAATATCATCAAGGCGATTCGTAGGCAATTTGCTTTGTAGTTTCAGTTATTATCCGTATCTTTGCGCCCGATTATCAAAACAGGGTAAAAAGAACAAGAAAATAATGAAGTATATAATTTTTGATTTTGATGGAACCATCGGCGATTCGCAGAGTCTCATCGTGAAGACCTTGCAGGATACGATGCGTGCAAGAAAACTGGAAGTGAAATCGGATGAGGCTTGTGCCAAGACCATCGGTCTTCGATTGGATGAGGCTTTCGTCTCGCTCTTCGGAATGAGTGCTGAGGAGGGAATGGAATGCGCAGCAACCTATCGCGAGATCTTCCTGGATAACAAGAAGACGATGATCGTGCAGCCCTTCCCTCATGTGATAGAAACTCTGAGAGAATTACATCGCCAGGGTTTTATTCTGGGAATGGCTAGCAGCCGCAATCACTGCTCGCTGGATGGATACGTGAAGCAGATGCAGCTGGAGAATATCTTCTCTTCTATCGTGGCTGGCGATGATGTGGAGCACGTGAAGCCGGCACCTGATATGGTCTTCAAGGCTTTGGGAGAGATGCTGGGAATGAAGAATCCCCGAGCTTCAGCAGAAGATGTTCTGAATCCCGTAACTTCAGCAGAAACTGAAAATATCAAGGATGTTCTGGCTGAAACCCTCGTAGTAGGCGATATGAACTTCGATGTGGATATGGCTCACCATGCTGGTTGCAAGGCCTGTGCCGTAACTTACGGAAATGGAACCCGAGAACAGTTGGCTTCTGCCGAATTCATCATTGATGATTTTGCAGAACTCCTGGGACTGGTTTGAGATAATGAAACAATTAGTTTACAAAGCAATCAAGACATTAAAAAGCCCTTAAGGAAAAGTTTTCCTACCCTTAAGGAAAAATATTTTTTCCCTTAAGGATAAATAAAAAAATCCTTAAGGGAAAATATTCAACCTCTATATCTCCTGTTTTTCGGGTATAAACTCAGAAAAATCAGGAGATAGAATAATATTTACATAGAAAAGAGGACTATTCCTCAATCTTTCTATTTCTCCATCAGTTTATTCCTCCATCAACTTGCGATAGCGACCCTTCTTGATCTCTGTATCGCCCAGGCGGCGAGCCTTGTTGATTTCATACTCAGAATAGCTGCCCTCGAAGAAGAAGACCTCACCATTGCCCTCGAAGGCAAGAATGTGGGTACAGATACGGTCGAGGAACCAGCGGTCGTGGCTGATAACCACAGCACAACCGGCAAATGCCTCCAAACCTTCCTCCAAGGCACGCAGCGTGTTCACGTCGATATCGTTGGTAGGCTCATCGAGAAGCAGTACATTACCCTCCTGCTTCAATGCCAAAGCCAACTGCAGACGGTTGCGCTCACCACCCGAGAGAACGCTACAGAGCTTGCTCTGGTCGGTGCCCGAGAAGTTGAAGCGGCTGATATAAGCACGTGCATTCACATCTCTTCCACCTAGACGCAAGGTCTCGTTGCCCTGGGAAATCACCTCGTAAACAGTCTTCTGAGGGTCGATGTCCTTGTGCTGCTGGTCAACATAAGCCAGCTTCACGGTCTCACCCACCTCGAATGTTCCGCCATCAGCCTGCTCCAAGCCCATAATGAGGCGGAAGAGGGTAGTCTTGCCGGCTCCGTTAGGACCAATCACACCTACGATGCCGTTAGGAGGAAGCATGAAGTTGAGGTCGTTGAAGAGAACCTTTTCGCCGAACGCCTTCTTTACATGCTGCGCCTCAATCACCTTGTTACCCAGACGAGGACCGTTAGGGATGAAGATTTCCAGCTTCTCCTCGCGTTCCTTCTGCTCCTGGTTGAGCATCTGCTCGTAAGAGTTCAGACGGGCCTTACCCTTAGCCTGACGGGCCTTAGGCGCCATGCGAACCCATTCCAACTCGCGCTCCAAAGTCTTGCGGCGCTTAGAGGCAGTCTTCTCCTCCTGAATCATTCGCTTGGTCTTCTGGTCGAGCCAAGAAGAGTAGTTGCCCTTCCATGGAATACCCTCGCCACGGTCCAATTCCAGAATCCACTCGCTCACGTCGTCGAGGAAGTAGCGGTCGTGGGTTACGGCGATGACGGTTCCCTCATACTGCTGCAGGTGCTGCTCCAGCCAGTCGATGCTCTCAGCATCCAGGTGGTTGGTAGGCTCATCGAGCAGGAGTACATCCGGCTTCTGCAGGAGCAGGCGGCAGAGAGCCACACGGCGGCGCTCACCACCCGAGAGATTGGTAACAGGCCAATCGCCAGGAGGACAATGCAGGGCAGCCATCGCACGCTCCAGCTTGGAGTCGATGTTCCAGGCATCGGTAGCATCAATGATATCCTGCACCTCAGCCTGGCGCTGCATCAGCTTATCCATCTTATCAGGGTCTCCGTAATATTCTTCGAGACCGAACTTATTGTTGATGTCCTCGTATTCTGCGAGTGCATCATAGATTTTCTGCACACCCTCCATCACGTTTTCCTTCACGGTCTTGTTCTCGTCGAGCGGAGGATCCTGAGGCAAGTAGCCCACAGAGTAGCCTGGGCTCCAAACCACCTCACCCTGGGTAGGTTGCTCAAGTCCTGCGATGATTTTCATCAACGTAGATTTACCGGCACCGTTCAAACCGATGATACCGATTTTTGCTCCGTAGAAGAACGATAGGTAGATGTTCTTCAGAATCTGCTTCTGGTTTTGTGGGATAATCTTAGATACGCCCACCATTGAGAAGATGATCTTCTTGTCGTCAACTGTTGCCATATATATTATTAAATAATGTGTATTTGTGAATAAATTGAGTAAATTGCCGAAATTGGCACTAACAGTTGCAAAGATACATTATTTTTTTGAAATTCTCGCCTTTCTTTCCAAGAAAAGTTGTATATTTGCAATTAAATGATTTTTTGTTTCTTAATTAAAGAAAGGACAATAATATGGATGCAACTTATATTGACCTGGCCATTCGCCTTTCTCTCGCCCTGCTTTTGGGAGGAGCGATAGGCATTGAGCGAGAATATCGTGCCAAGGAGGCTGGTTTCCGCACCCACTTCCTGGTGGCATTGGGAAGTGCGCTTTTCTGTGTCGTTTCCCAGTATGGATTCGGAGTGGATCTGAAGGATTCCTCGCGTGTGGCGGCGCAGGTGGTTTCGGGCATCGGATTCCTGGGCGCCGGTACCATCATTTTCCAGAAGAATGTGGTGCGTGGTCTTACTACGGCGGCTGGCTTGTGGGTGACGGCGGCCATCGGATTGGCGTGCGGTACGGGAATGTATGTTGCGGCGGCTCTTACCACGGTGATGGTGCTGCTTGGACTGGAGGTGCTGAACTATTGGATTCCGCCATTGGGAACCACTACCGTTGAGCTGAATTTCTCTGCCCCGTCTCGTGAGAGCGTGAAGGAATTCATCAGTCAAATCAAGCAGAAGGGAATGGAGGTGCATTCCTACGAACTGAAAGAGCGCCGGTTATCCAAGGAGGAATTCCTGGAGGCGAATATCGAAGTGAAGGCGAAGAAGGATTTCCATACCCTGGAGATTCTTGACCTGATGAACGATTTCTCGGATGTCACGATTTCTGCGATAAAATAGGGTTGTCTGCGATAAAATAGAAATTCTACGATAAGTATCTATGATAAAATGTAAAGAAAAAGGAGTTAAGATGATGGTCTTAACTCCTTTTTTCTTTATATACTGTAAAATCTTATCGCCTTTTAGATGCTTAGAAAATCCTCGCTAGATAGTCGTAGTGTTCGCCTTCTGCCACGAGTTCACCATGTAGGCCGCAGGTTTCGGCGATGGATTTCAGTAATGGGAAATCCACGTAGAGCCAGTCGAAGCGGTCGCCCTTTACATCCTTGTAAATCATCTGATAATCTACTTCTCCGTAATAGGCTCCATTCAGATTGATATCGAAACTGCCATCCTCATTCTCATAGATGTATTTCAGGTCGGAGGAATCGATGAGAATCTGACCGCCCGGATTCAGCAACGCCTTCAAGCGCTGGAAGAGGGCAGGGAGATGTTCTATCTTCCCGGCAATTCCCGTTCCGTTCATCAGGAGGAGAATCGTATCGAAACCGCCTTCAAACTGCTTCTGGTTCTCTTCGGAATGATTCTCCTGATTCTCTCCGGAATGATTCTCCTGATTCTCTCCGGAATGATTTCCACTGCTCAGATGTGGGTCGAAGAGATTGATGCATTCCGCATCCTTCACTCCTCTCAACTTCATTGCTTCGCAACTCAAGGGCGAAATATCTATCGCCTTCACCGTAAAGCCCTTCTCTTGCAGGGCGAGTGTATGGCAACCGCTGCCGGCTCCAATATCCAGCACCCGTCCCTTGGCTAGCTGCAAGGCTTTCTGCTCCAGCACCGGCATTTCCGGGATGCTTCTGAAGAGATGGGTTACAGGCATTTCGTCTTCCTCGAACATCGAAGAGAGCACTCTCAGTCGGGCCGCCTTCCCCTGCTTCTGGAAGTCGAGAATGGCTGCGCCCATCGGGTCTTTATCTGCTGATAATATTTCTGTATTCATTTTCTTTCTATCAGTTTTATCTTAAGTTTCTTGAATTCTTCTGCAAAAATACAATAAAGTTTTGATAAAACAGATATTTTTCTGAAAAAAATAATCAGATTTTTACTCGTATCTGATTGCCTCGATAGGGTCGAGTCTTGCTGCCTTCTTTGCCGGATACCATCCGAAGAACACACCGGTGAAGGTACAGACGGCGAAACTCATGATGATGCTCCAAGGCTCTATCTGAGTGGCTATGTGCAGGAAGGCATTCAGACTCAGCGACAGACTCACTCCCAATATCACTCCGATGATTCCACCCGTTACAGAGAGCAGAATCGCCTCGATGAGGAACTGGTTCAGAATGTCGATTCCCCTGGCTCCCACACTCATTCGAAGACCGATTTCACGGGTTCGCTCGGTAACGGAAACGTACATGATGTTCATGATTCCAATACCGCCCACCAGCAGGGAGATTCCTGCCACACTACCCAGAAGGATGGTGATGGTGGCCATGGTGGAATTCATCATGCTGGAGATTTCCTCCTGCGAACGGATGTTGAAATCATCCTCATCTGCCTCGGTGGTCTCGGTGGCATCCTTCAGCTTGTGGTTGCGGCGGAGGATTTCCGAAATCTGATCCTGAGCCGGCTGGGATGCTTCCTCGGTAATGGCAGAACATACGATTCCGCCCAGATAGGTCTGTGCCAGGATTCGCTTCATCACGGTGGTGTATGGGGCGAGCACGAGGTCATCCTGGTCCATTCCCATGGAGTTGTAACCCTTCTTCTGGAGCACACCTACTACACGGAACGGGATGCTATTGAAACGTACTACCTTGCCGATCGGGTCGCTGCCATCGGGGAAAAGATAATCCACTACGGTCTGACCCAGGATGCAGACCTTGGCAGCTGCCTTGATGTCGGTATCGGTAAACATTTCTCCATCTGCCACCTTCAGCTGGCGGATGCTCAGGTAGTCCTGGTTCACGCCATAGATGGAACTCTGCGTATTGTTGTTGCCGTAAATCCACTGTCCCGAACTGTTTACGGTAGGCGAAATGGCACTGATGTAATTACAATCCTCCTTGATGCTCTGGTAGTCTGCCTGCTTCAGGGTCTCCATCGATGAAGCATCCTGTCGCACACCGCCTCTCATGTCGGCACCCGGCGAAATCATAATCATATTGCTACCCATCTCGGCGATGTTCGCCTTGATGCTCGCCTTACTTCCCTGTCCGATGGCAAGCATCGTAATCACGGCTGCAATACCGATGATGATGCCCAGGGCTGTGAGGAAGGAGCGCATCTTGTTGGCTGCTATCGCCCGGATGGCAATCTTAAAAAGATTCTGATAATTCATATTCTATACTGTTATTCGTCCGTATTGGCTGGCAGGGCGGCAAGGCCTTCTGCTGCCGAAAGGATGTGGTCATTATAGGTATCGCTGATGATGTGACCGTCGCGCAATTCGATGTTGCGGCTGGAATACTTGGCGATATCCGGGTTGTGGGTTACGAAGATGATGGTTCTGCCCTCGGCGTAGAGCTTCTGGAAAAGGACAAGAATCTCGAAACTGGTTCTCGTGTCCAGGTTACCCGTTGCCTCGTCGGCAAGAATCACGGCAGGATTGTTCACCAGTGCACGGGCGATGGCTACACGCTGCATCTGTCCACCCGACATCTGATTGCTCTTATGGTAGAGTCTTTCGCCCAGTCCTACAGCCTTCAGAGCTTCGATGGCACGCTGCTTGCGCTCTTCTGCGCTGATGGCAGGATTGTACATCAGCGGCAGCTCTACATTCTCTACGCTCGTGGTCTTTGGCAGGAGATTGTAGTTCTGGAAGATGAAGCCAATCTTGCGGTTGCGCAGGATGGCTCTGTCGTTGCGGCTCATCTTGCGCACGCTCACGCCATCCAGGTAATATTCACCCTTGGAAGGGGTGTCGAGACAGCCCAGCTGATTGAGCAGGGTGGATTTGCCGGAACCCGACTTACCCATAATGGTAACGAACTCGCCCTCGTAGATCTTGAAGCTTACGCCTTTCAGGGCGTGGACGGTTTCATCACCCACAAGAAAGTCGCGGCGCACGTTGTCGAGCTCTATCACCACCTTCTTGTTCTCGTTGTTATTTGATGTTTCAGACATAATGATTCTTTTTTACTTCTCCCCTTACTTCTTCTTTCCTCTAGGACCCGGACCGCTGATCAGTCCCTGGCTCTGCTGTGGAGCATCCTCTTCTTCCGGAACATTCACCACGATTTCCGTAACAATCTTATCGCCCTGCTTCAATCCCTTGGTGATTTCTGTATTGATTCCATCACTCTGACCGATGGTTACCGGATGAGCGGTGAGGGTGTTGCCATTCAATGTCCAAACCTTGTTTTTACCCTTGCAGTCCACGATTTTCATGTCCTTGCCCACGGTTTCCTTGGTAGGGGTAAAGCGGAGAGCCTTGTTGGCTACGGCGAGCACGCCGCTGCGCTCCTGGGTGTAGATGGTAACGTTGGCTGTAAGACCCGGTTTCAATTTCAAATCAGCATTTGGAGCAGAGATTACTACCTCGTAAGTTACTACGTTATTGGTAGTTGTAGCTTCCAGGCGCACCTGCTTCACGGTTCCCTCGAAGGTATCATCCGGATAGGCATCTACGGTGAAGGTTACTCGGTCGCCCTCTTTTACATTGCCGATATCAGCCTCGTCCACATTGGCAACTACCTGCATATTGGTCAAATCCTTTGCGATGGTGAAGAGTTCTGGGGTGTTGAAGCTGGCTGCTACAGTCTGACCTTCCTCTACGCTCTTCGAAATCACGGTTCCGTCGATAGGAGAGGTGATGGTGGCGTATCCGAGGTTGGTCTGCGCTCTCTGTACGTTTTCCCTGGAAGAGGCAACCTGCTCCTTCGCCTGGCGATAGGTGAGAAGGGCATTCTCGTATTCATCGGCGCTGACAAGTCCCTTCTTGTAAAGGGTTTTGTAGCGCTCCATATTGGCTGCCTGATAGTTCAGACTGCTTTGTGCGCTGGCTAGGTTTGCCTTCGCTGTATTCAGTTCGCTCAGGAGATTGGTCTTGTCGAGTTCTGCGATGACCTGTCCCTTCTTTACCTGGGAGTTGTAGTCCACATAGAGTTTGTTGACGATACCACTCACCTGTGTACCCACGGTTACAGAGGTCACCGCCTCGATGGTACCCGTAGCGGTTACGCTGTTCTGCAAGGTTTTCAGCGCCACCTTTTCCTCCTTGAAGTTAATATCTTCTTCCTTTTTTCCGCCCGACATCGCCCATGCCGCCACGGCAACGATTACTATCACCACGACAGCAATCCAGATTTTGCTAATTCTCAACTTTTTCATTTTTTATAATCAGATTAATTTGATTCGAAATAATAAACAGGGGAGTTAAATATGTCCTTCCTTATAGAACTTCAACATATTGATGTTGAGGATGGCGAGGTATTTGGCCTGAAGCTCGTTCTGCTTCGCCTTGAGCAGGTTATCCTTTCCTGTTCTTAGCTCAACGATATTCTTCAATCCCAGCTTAAACTGCTCGCTCAGCAGATTGTAACTGGTCTGGGCACTCTCGCTGCTAACCTTTGCCGCCTTAAACTGGCTCTGGTTGGTGGTAGCCTGCAACCAGTAGTTCTCGATGGTAGAGTAGAGCTGGGTCTGCTGGTTCTTCAGGTCGAGCTGGATGCTTTCGCGCTGAATCAAAGCCTTGTTCACCTGAGTCTTGGTAGAACGGTTTTCAAAGAGAGGGATGCTCACTCCTACGCCGCCTCCAACGCTGAAGTTGGTCTTCAACTGCTTGGCAAGACCATTGCTGTTCATGGAAGTATTGCTGGTAGAGATACCTCCGTTGGCGCTGATGGTAGGCAGCTTGCCCGCCTTCGCAATCTTGATGTTCAAGTCGTTCTGAGCCAACTGATTCTTGATGGTCTTGAACTCCGGACGGTTTTCGAGAGCCGCAGCATAGACTCCGTTCATTGCCGGAACAGCCACGAGAGCCATCTCATCGGTGGTATTCGGAATCTCGATGTCAAAAGCTTCATCGCTTGTAATCTGAAGCAGTTCCTTCAACTGTCGCTTGTAGTTCTTCACATTACTTTCAGCCTGCACGATGTTGAATTCATCCTGAGCTCTCTGAGCGGTGAGCTGTGCCAGGTCTGCCTGACTCATCTTGCCTATCTTCACCATCTCCTTGCCTCGTTCCTCGTTCTGCTGGCTCGAGAGATAGCTCTCCTTGTTCACCTGGATAGCCTCTGTAGAGTAGAGAATCTGCACGTAGAGCTGTGCAATCTGTTCCTGCAGCTTGATGGCCTGGGTAGCCGAATCGAGCTGTGCAGCCTCGGCAGAGAGCTGGTTCAGTTTTACCTGATTATGGTTCTTGTTTCCATTCCAGATGGTATAGTTACCCATCACGGAGTAGTTTCCGTTGTAATACACCTTGTCGATGCTGGCTCTTGAGAAACCGTCACCGCTGATACCGCTAGCCACCCACGGCGTATAGTTCACGCTTTGGTTGGTGCTGGCGCTGAGCGACGGAAGCAGAGCAGCTTTCGACTGCAGATAATCTTCTTGGGCGCTGGCCTTGGTGAGTTGCGTCTTCTGAAGAGCGATGTTGTTGGCAAGCGCATAGTCGATACAGTCTTTCAGCGACCATTGTTTTGCCTGCGTAGCCAATGGTGCCGCCATGAGGAGCAGAGCAGCCATTGCGTTTTTTACTTTTCCGTTCATAATCTTCTTAAATTTTCTTTTTACCCGTTTTCTTTTTTTCGAAAGATATTAATCTGATTGCATTTAGACGGAAAAGTTTAGCATAAAGTTTCAATTTTAACAATCCTTGTGATTTTTGTGAAAAAATGGAAAGGGAGGGGGAAAGAAAAATCCGTGAGCAAGATGCGCATCTTGCTCACGGATTTGATTCTGTGGTTATCTGATATCCGTTAGGCGTTCTGCCGGATTTGCAATCCGGCATCAATCACCTTATTTATCTGCTATTTCTGATGATTTCCTCAGCCTTATCCTTTTCGCTGTCAAAGCTGAATATTTTATAGATGAGACCTGTATTCTGAAGATCCACGATATGTGGCGCCATCATTTTGAGCGCTTTCAGCTGTTCGTCGTCGAAAGGGAATATCTTCATGATGCGGACCACCTGGGCGCAGGAATAATAGCAGCCGAGGCTTGCCACTTCTATCAGGTCGAACTTGTTGTCATCGAAGCTTGCTTTCTTCACCTTATTATATAATATGTTGAAGGAGGCATCATCGAGGCTGTAGCCGTAATCCATTCTGCCATCGGGATCACATCTTCCATCGTAGAGGGGTGGAGTAGGGTGTTGTGGCTGCTGTACATTCGATGTTTGGCTGTTTGGTTCTATGATTCTTGTATCGTACTGCACAACCTTTCCGTTTCTGTCGAAGAAGACCGTGATGTACTTGGAATCTCCAAACAGATTATTATATTTAGCATATTCCCATTTGTCCCCATACATGTCGAAACTGGTGAGCTTAGGTTCTCCGAGAATGGCAATCACTTCCTGCTTGGTCATTCCCCGCTCCACGTTTCTTTTCCCCTTAGCCGAAGCCGAGAGGCATACGGCAAACATCAATATGGTTGTGGCGATGAGTGCCATTACTTCATTTCTTTTCATAAGCGATACTGTTTTTGAAAGTTATTATCTTGGGCTCCCTTTTAAGGAGACCCCAGTCATTATCTTGTTTACGCCTGCAAAAGTACTACTTTCTTCCGAAAAGAAACGAGAAGGATTCCCTAAAGTAGAAGGGGGAAATCCCTATTCCCGATTAG
>ULSX01010761.1_pt1 | contig 51286 bp, 36 predicted proteins | sample 1957031 | NCBI WGS metagenome assembly ULSX01 (sample SAMEA4835718, study PRJEB28245) | human gut metagenome | biome: gut microbiome; material: fecal sample | place: Denmark | collected 2008 | reverse complement strand
TGCCCTGGGCTAGGAGCTTCTGCCCTTTCAGGGCGTGTGAGCCTATGAATGAGGCGTACATGCTTATGAATGAGGCGTGCATGCTTATGAATGAGGCGTGCATGCTTATGAATGAGGTGTTCTTTCAGGGCACAAAAAAGTCGTGGAATCTTAGAAGGTGAGTCACCTCGGCAACTAAAATTCCAACGACCAGTCTAGTCTAGTCTTCGCAAATTTGTATAATAGTAAATGATAATAATGTCTTATAATAACTAAAACAAGGGGGAGGAAGTATTCCCAACTTCCTTCCCTCCTCTCTTACAGATATATGATTCTTAACTTTTGTATTTTGCTAATACTTTATTAATAGGTGATTTCGAACTTCTGTAAAGCTCCACCATATTTTACTTTTACGTAGAAGCTACCCTTGTCACCTCTGCTATTGTCTCTGATGTTCTTGAGAGTAATTGTCTGCTTTACTCCGAGATTTGCAGCAGAGTCAAACTTCTTTAAGAACCAGCAGTTCCAATCTTCGCCTTCTGTGATTTCTTTTGTAGAACCTACCTCCACATCGCAATCCTCAGGGTTGATGGTGTTAGAAGCTATTCTGATTTCTACTGGCAGAAGCTCAGAAGGATAGTTCTTTGGAATCGTATAGGTAAGAGTACCCGTTTTATCTTTTGCTCTTCCTGTCATTCCTGAGAAGGTGAAACCGAAGTCGAACTTCGTGATACTGTATATCTTGATGATTCTACTCATACCACTCACCTTGTCGAGTATTCGGATTTCGCCAGATTTTAGCTGGTCGGTAATGACATCTCTAGTAAAGCCAATCTTACCCTTACCATTTGCATACTTAATGGTGAGATCTTTCTTACCTAACTCATTATTCGTAACCCAGTTAACATCGAAACGGTTTACTTTGTTCAAATCACCACCTTCGTAGTTGAAGGCGATTTCCTGACTTTCTGCAGCACCATCATTCAACATGATGTTTGTACCATTAGGAATTTCCAATGTATAGGTTCCATCTGATATCTTTGGTACGATCTGCTCTACCTGAATCCAAGGGTTGTTAGCTGCATAGCCGTTAAAGGCATTGTCGTAGTCAGGATAACCTAACTTTGGATTCAGCTTCTTGATATGAATCGCATAGGTATAATTTCTCTTGACCTTATAGAATTGCTGATCCTCATTCTGAAGATAAACCTTGTACCATTTTACGGTGTTGTCGTTGAATGTCACTTTCAGAATACATCTTACAGGATTCTTACTTGAGTTTTCATCCTCAAAGCAATATTGCACAGTTCCCATCTGACCTGCAGAACCTTTGTATCTATCTTCTGACTTAGGCAGGGTAATGTCGGTAATATTCCATTCCCAATCCGTAGCAGCAGTTGTGTTTGGAAACTCCAGTTTGTTACGGTTGAATGCAGCCATTGTAGCATATAACATTCCTTCACCGATGGAGATTTCTACACTCTTGATATTGGTTGTAGTTTCCCAGTCTGCAGTGATTTTAGCACGATCTCTGATCAGATGAATCACATTGCTGCTATTGGTAAGCTTTGCCTTCATGTCAGCAGTTGTAGAACCGCTACAATATCCCCAATACTTGGTTTTCAGAGCCTGGTCTTCTGTAGCCTTTGATTCAAACGTAGTAATCAGCTTGTTCTCATGCAAACCAATCCACTCGTTGGCAGCCTTTGCAGTATTGATATTGGCATTGGCAATGATGTGGAGTCGGGCTGTGGCATTAGGCATCTTCACACTAATCTTTTTGTTATTGGTGTTAACTGCACCTTCGCCAATTTCCTCTTTGCTAGTAGCTTCCACATTCAGATCCTGACCCATGCCCAGGAAATAACCATTGGCATCGAAGCAGAATATCTGTACATCAGAGCTTCCGAATCCCTCGTTGTTGTAGCCCTCAGATCTTGTTCCGATTTTGTAGTCTGGAGTAGATACCTTGAAGCTGAGCGTCATCTCACCCTTGCTGTTAGAAGGCACCGTCTCTTCAGACAAATCGCTTGTGCAGGCTGTTAGCATGGTTGCTAACAGTCCTACCAACATTCCGATATATAATTTTAACTTTTTCATTTTGTACCTTCTTTAATTGTTATTCTTTCTTGTTTTCCAGCTCTTTTACCTCTTCTGGTGAGAGGTCGCGAACGCAACGAACAAATCCCTCAGTAGACTTATTTGGGTTTGCTTTAACCTGATTGCCATTTAAGGCCCAGTAGTATCCTCCACGTAATACTTCGTCAATCACATTTTGATTCTCCTCATATTGATACTTTGTGATAACGCCAATTTCCGATGCTGTTGGTAATCGCCAGTCGGTATATTTTTTACCATCCGTTCTCACCTCTACGTATTTGTCGCAATGATTTGAAGCATCAACTCCGTTATTGAATGGAGTTACTGTTCCTAATTGGGATGCCAACATAAAGGCTGGAGAAACAACATCTTCCTGAGATTGTTTTGTATTTGAATCAATTTTTGTAACGTGTCCTATTTTGTATTCGCTATTTTGAGGGATGTTTGTAATCTGTACGACATACATCCGATTATTGTACTGTCCTTTTATACTATTATTCTCATACTTTGTAGCTTTATATTTTTTATTTTTTTTATCGTATCCATCGTAGTATCCATAAATGTACGTATCTCCTGGTTCTTTTACTTTTGCAAAGAAATTATCATCTTCAGATCCTTTTTCTTTCGAATGTAAAGTTCTATCTTCTTGCCAATCAATACCAACTGTAGTTCCAGTAGAATATTTTCCCCACAAAAAACTAGTTTCATATGTATTTAATTCGTCTTTTGTTGAATACCAGCCAGCTATACCCTGGATATACTCCAAAGGATACTGTTTGATTGTTATTGTTACAGGGTCTTTCAGACCATCGCAAGTAACCTTTATCTTGATATATTTAACAGACAATGGCACGAAGTCATTGGAGTTTGTTGAATTTTCTTTACCAATAACAATAGTTCCCTTGTCCTTTAACTCACCATGACCATCTGCATATTTTGCATAAGCATTGAAGTATTGACTGCCGCTAGTGATTTTTTGTTTATTACCATTTTTGTCATAATAGTAAATTTCCACGGTTTCTACGTTACATTCACCTGATCCATAGAACTTGATAGTTGAATTATCAAATCTCTGGTTCTTCATGATCATAAAGGTAGGAGAAACCAACAAGTACTTCTGTTCACCAGCATTGATTGTGGTCTCTTCGCCCTTGGTCCACTTCTGTACATCATATACCAGATTCATAGCATCACCATAAGTAATGTCAGAGCTGCTGCCCAGACTTGTTACGGTGGCGTTGGCTGTATAGACGTAGTTACGATCCAATGACTTTGTTTCCTTAGGGTTGCGAACAGGAATACTGTAATAGTAATCCACAGGCTTTTCCTCACCCTTCTTCAGCATCACCTTGATCTTTGCCTGAGGCGCACTTGCATTATTATCCCATAATGTTGCGTAGCTGTAGGTAACCAACTGATAGCCATCAGCAGTCTTCGCCATCGTCTCATTCGTCTCAGTTTCGCTCATACTAGCTATGCTCTTAGCTGTATTCACGCCGAAGAGAGTAGTCTGGGTGTTATAGTTCAGCAACTGCCAGGTAGGTGTTCCTACCACCTCGTAGCCAGCAATATTGATCTTGAGATTTACAACGATCTTGGCTGCAGCTCTTGTCAGCTTACTGTCGATGGTTTGAGTAGGCTCTTTGCTGACTGTCCAATCAGAGTTGGCTGTCATCAGGAAGTTCTTGGTTGCATTTTTGTTGCTGTAAGGCTTCCAGATGTCTTCATCAGTCTGCACCTTCTTTTCCAGGTCAGCCAATGAGTTTACCTGTTGTAAGTCCTCTTTTGCATTGGCAATTGAGTACACGAAGTAATCCTTGTTCTCCTGCAGATTCAAGTCAACTTTCCAGTTGCCCTGACCAAGAACCTCTTTCTGGTTGCTTTGCAAGTTGCGGTCAAACTTCCTGTTGACACTTTGCTCCTTATATTCCTTGTCGAAAATCTTCACGTACAGGTTGTCCAGTGCAGCTTCACGCAGGGCTTGGTCAGAAGCAACTGCTCTTGATACAGTTGCTTCTGTTACACTAGGCTTGATGCTGAGGCTCTCTGACGATGTTTCGGTGAAGAAATCATCCTGAGCGGAGCATCCTGCCATTGTTAGACCGAAGGTCAACAACATCAAGCCTTGTACAGATTTTCTATATTTATTTAACTTCTTCATGATGATTTAATCCTTTAGTTTATTTAAACCACATATTCTCATTTAAATTCCTGAGCGATCAGCACCCTGGGTGAACTTGATATTAAAGTCATCTCCAGGTAGTTTTCCAGTTCCTACATTGAACAGAACCTTTCTCATGTCAGGAGCAAGAACGATAAATACATTGGTGTTGAAATTTCTTTCTACTGCTAAGTCTTTGTTTCTCTTTGGCACTACATAGAATGTGAATGAGTTGCCACTGATGTCGCTCTTACTTACTGTATCATAGATCTTTCCATCCACATAGAACGCAAAGTCTGGGTTGTCGCACTGAAGGATCCAGTTTTTGTTGCCTGTATCAATGTTATTCAGTTTGATAGCTGGACCACCGCCATTGGCAATACCATAGTGAACTTCCACTGCTTCTCCAAACTCTCCTGCTTCTCGTTCCATCTCGATGCTTACCTTATCAGTATAGTCCCATGCGATGTTGTCATCCCAGTCACTTACGATAGAATTCACATACAATGTTGCCGGATTCTCAGGAGTACCTCCTCCTTCTCTGTCCACCTTGGCTGTTACGTCGTAGATGGTGTTGCGGTTGAGGCGATAGAGAGGCTCGTATTTGGTCCAATCTGTTGTTGCGGCATCGTTGCTTTCGTAGAGGCGCTTGTTTACCGGCACCTTGTAGAAGTAATCCTTGTTGTTGAATTTTGCCTTGAGCAGGATATAGGTCTGCTTGCTGACATCGATTGGCTCTTCTTCATACGGCTTCTTGTCCTTGTCAATCCAACTGTTGGCGTATGAGTAGAACACAGCCTTGTTGTTTTGTGTTACGACAGGAACAGTTACCTTGCTGCTGGCTGCTGCATCTTTATTCAATGCATTGTCGGTGATGTTGCCGTCGGCGAGGATAGAACCATCTGCTGCGTAGTGTATCAACTGACAGGCATATTTTGTAGGATCTACTGTGTTGCCCTTGTCATCTTGTACGTTGAGGCGAATCTTGGCTAGCGCTCTCTTCGGCTGGAACTTCAGGTGGATTTTGCCTGTTACTACTTCTCTCTTCAGCATCTTGGCATCCATCACGAAAGCAGACTGCTTCTGGTTGTACTGGAAGGTTGTTGCCTGATTGATGGTGGCTTTCTGTAAATCAGCCAAGTTATTGATGTTGCCCCAGTTGTCTAGGTTTGCAACCAAGTAGAGAACGTTGCCGTCAATGTCAGAACGTGTCAGATCATTGCTTGTTAACTCCTTGTGCCTGTATTCTGTAGTTGGACTGCTACCCTTTACATCTGCTGAATTAAATGTAACCTGTTTAACGCGCGATCCATCTGGTTTGAAGACGAAGAGGTCGAGGCGATTGATCAGGTTCTCATTGAGATCTTCCGATCCATCCTCAGTAGTTTCTGCGCGGGTAACAGCTGCACGGGTTTCAGTAGCAGAACCGCCTACTTTATATTCCAGCACCACATCGTAGTCGCAACTCGGTGTGCCGTCCATATCATCGCTCATGCAAGATGTGTTTGCAAGCCCTAAGAGGGCGATTGCACACATCGCAAAGTATTTTGATATTGCTTTCATTGTTTGCCCTCCTTACTTTAGTTATTTAAATAATTAGTATAATGTCCACTATTGCTCTGAAGTTTATCGTAGGCAGTTCCCTCGGTAGCCTGCAGCTGGAAGATGCGGATGCGGGTGTTGGTTCCTGCAAACTTTCTTCCCTTCTTATACATACCTCCGACACCATCTGGATTGATTTCCACTTCGTATTCATGGATTCCATCCAGCGATACGGTTACGTAGAGGTCGGTATATACAGGATTGCTGCCCTTACCTTTTGCCCAAGGAGTCAACTGATCCCATGAAGCATTGGTTGTCCATGGATTCACGGCTTCTACCTTGATCTGATAAGGATCTTTTCGGGCGATGCCTGTAGAAACGCAGTTGGTACTTCCTTTAATAGATTCACCATAGTTGAAAGCAAACTCAGTAGGGTTGGTGAGATGTGCTTTCCAAACCAGTCCTGCAGGACTCTCTACCTTGAAGTAGAAGGCAGCTCCTGATTTCTTATCCTCCAAAGAATTATGGTCTTTATCCGTTTCCTTATATCTTGGATAGTTAACCAAGCAGTAGAGACCTTCTGCATCACCTCCCTTTGGATTCAAAGTTGAACCTGTCTGCCATGCATACATCTGGCAATTTGCACCGTTCCAGCCAATTTCAGAAGTTACCTTGTTCCAAGGCATTACCTGCCAGTCGAGGCAGAGGGCTCCACCCTGGAGGAAGTAGCCGTAAACTACGAGCTCTCGGTTGCGGATAGCGTTGCCTTCAGATGGAATGGTGAATCCCTGGGATTTTTCAACGCCGCCTTCAGCCAACTGATAGTAAATCCTACCTGTGATAGGCTTGTTGGTTTCACGAAGATAACTCAAATCATGTCCACCGATTTCCGTATTCATGCGGTTCATATAAGTCTGAGCATTTTCGCCTGGTACTCGCTTATAAGCAAGCGGATCAGTTACCGCCTTGATTCCGGCTTTCTCTACACCGTCAAGCTTGAGGGGTGAAGCAACATAAGCAGGAGTTCCGTACTTATTGCTTGTTGCAGCCTTGTTGGCATCAGCCTTGGTGTAATCCTCTTCATCAGGGAAGACATAGCTTTCTGTTGGGAAGGTGTTTCCATCTATTTCAATTTTTGTTACCTTCACATTTTCTGTCAAGGCATCAGCATCTGCCGTGCGGGCGAAATAGAAGTGAAGCTTGGAAACGGCGCGAACCAGAGGAATCGAAATTCCTTTGTCCTTTGCCTCAATCTCAGTATCAGCTACGTGTTTGGCTATTTCTATATTGGTAATGGCACGGGAAATAGGGAGACCCTTGCCGTTAGGAACCTCTGTAGTCTGAGCCTTACCTTCTGCTGTAATGCCGAATGGATCATCGAAGGTTACACCTTGCAGGTCTGCACGGGTAATGCTGCGGAGATTCTTGTCCTTCAGCTTATCAGCCATATTGGTACTCTCTGAGTTTGCCAGAATATAGAGGTCGATATTTTTGAGTTCTTCACCGTTGATCTTACGCAAGAATCTCAAGTTCAGCGTGTAGGTGCCGTTGGCGGTACCTCCGCCAACAGCAGTAGGAGTGTTGTCTTCCTTGTAAGCAATCGGCTTGGCTTCTCCTTTTGTTCCTGATTTAAACACCCATACCTTGATGCTATGAATGTCGCTCTCAGTGTTAGGATTAGCCTGAGTCTCGTTGTTTCCGATGTCCCCAGCTCTGCTCGCTCTGGAAGTCGTGTTGCTGGCGGTAGAGAAGCTCAGGTTGAGGTAAGCTTCATCGCCAGTTGCAGGTGCCTGCGAATCTTGGTCTGAACAAGATGCCATTGTGCTCAACATGAGCAAGGCTGCGATAGCCATGCCTAGCCGGCGTGTCATCTTGGTCAAAGTTGAGTTATAGCGTTTCATCTTTTTAATCTTTTACTTATACTTATACTTTTCTTTCTCTCTATACAGTGTGGGTAGCACTGTTTCATTATTTGGCTCCGAGGTCTGCATTCTGCAGATTGAGAACCCATCCATTCACCTTGATTCTAGCATCCATGTGGTAGTCGGAACCTGGACTTGGAACGTAGAATACGAGGGTGTAGTGATCCTGGCGGTCGAGGTATTCCTGATCCTCCCAGCCCTTGTCGGTGCGCTCGCCGCAGAGAGCGAGGAACCATGGCAGTGAGTGGTTGAAGATGACCTTGCCTGTGCGCTTGTCGGTGATTACGATTCGCTTGTCATCGTACTCCGTGCTTTCGGTGTTGCGGGTGCTTACATCGTCCTTGCGCTCGAACATTCTGGAAGAAGACAGGTCGTAAACCAGAGCCTTGTCGATTTCTTCACCTTCTACCTGGGTATTTCCGCTGGAGTTTACCACCAGTTTCTCGTTGTAAGGCACATAGGTAATCGGCTTGTTCTGTTCTACTCCGTTGGCATCCTTTACCTTGTCGCCCTTGTAGTCGAGGAGAGCAGCCGAACCCTTGATTCTTACGTCGAAGTTTTCTGCCACGAATCCCTGCTGGTCGTTATCGTAAGGAAGCATCACGATGCGGTAGGTCTTGGTACATTTCATCAGACTCAGTTTGCCGGATGTGTCCTTCTTGCCCTTGAAGTCGAGAGATGTCTGGGCGGTGTAGAGAGCGGTGAACTTCTTGTTGTTGACAGAAGCCTCTCCGTCTTTCTTTCCCATTTCCTCCTGCAGGTCGTTGATGGTAGAAACTCCTGGTGTGAGTTGGGTGAAGCTGAACTCCATCTCGTCGTCACCGTCGGCTCTGCTACCTGTAGGTTTCTTGTCACGAGCCAGGCAGACGAAGGTGTATTTGCCTTCCTGTAAGTCTGTGATGTCCATGCTGTGACCCGTTTCGAATTTGTCGGCTGACTGCGTATAGGTATCGAAGTATTTACCGTTTTTATCGAAAACATAGACGTTGAGGTTTTTCACTTCCTGGGAGAAGGCATCAGCGTTCTCAACATTATATGTATAATCGAACTTGAGCGACACCTTAGGTGCAGGACAATTCGTCAGATCGTCTTTCATGCATGATGAAAGCGAAGAGAGTGCGATGGCTGAGATACAAACCACTTTGCAACCGTTTTTGATGATGAAATGTTTCATATCGTTTGTGTTTTATTAATTCTTTTACTTATACTTATATCTAGTGTGCCGTAGGGCGTAAGAAGTGGGGTAGCCTCCGGCATCTTTTTTTCTTGTTGAGTGGTGCTGATTCAGCACGATAGGGGTTCCCGCCATCTGTTGGCGGCAAAAATCATCTTTTGTTTTTGTAATCTCCCGGAGGCGGGGTAGCCCCCGGGAGATTGAGAGTATTGTTGTTTCAAGAATTATCTTGAGAGCGGGGGATGGGGTACATCCCCGGAGCATTCATTTTTTTCTGTTTATGCTTGATTAAGCGAAGTGATTGGGATTAGTCACCCAACTCAACACCCTGTACATTGAGAACCCAAGGGTTAACAGTTACAGTTACGTCGAGGTAGAACAAACCGTTCTTGTCAATCTCACCGTTAGGAACCTGTGCACCTACGTTGAAGATTTTGTTAACCTGCAAGCGATAAATAGTGTTACGCTGGATAACGTTCTTGTCCAACTGGTTATCTTTAATAACCTGCTTGTAGTATGTCTTACCCTCGTTGAACACCTCGATGCCATACTTTGCACGGAATTCTGACAACTTGGTCTCTACAGATTTCTCGGTTTCAGCTGTTGGCTTTTTCTTAGCCTCTTCCAATTCTTTCTGCAAAGCGGTAGCAGTCTTACCCTCGAAGAGACCTGTTACATCTTTGTAAGCCTTCATGATCTGATCAAAGCTTGTGTAGATAACGTTGTTGTAACGATAGAATGTACCATCTGTAAAGTCAGCTGGCAAAAGCTCACCTGCAGTATTCTTAAACTGATTTGCATCCAAAGTAACCTTGTACTCGAAGTACATTGCTGTTGCTTCATCCTTGTTGTTCTCAAAGATATAGTCATTTGTAGCACCCTTCAATGCCTTGAAGCCACCCTCCTTGAGCAAATACTTCTCACCGAATGCGTCCTTTGTCTGAGACAATGTTGCGTTTCCAGGAATTGCAAGACTCCAAACTTTATTTGCTACATCCCAATTCTGCATAACGTATGCCTTATTTGTAATGTTAGAGAGTGCATAGCGAACCAATTCAATCTTTGTAACCTTCTTCTTAGCATCGTCAATTGCATTCTTCAATGCCTGTGAAGCGTTTGCTGGGTATTCGCCTATAAGTGTTTCTGCACTAGTAGGAACATCAACGCGAGCTGTTACACGCTCAATCTTGATTGCACTTTCTGTGTTATTGTACATAACCTTTGCAGGGTTGTTCTCAACCTTGTTGGCATCAGTGAATTGAACAGTGTAGCCATTACCATCGGTTGTTGCATCATTCTGGTTGAACATAGAGAAGTTGTTGTCTGTATCACATGGCTTAGCAAAAGCTCCTGTTGATGTGAATGTCTGTGTAATGCCAGTTGCGGTAAACACGCCTGTCTTGCTGGTACCTGTTGTGATAGTAAACGGCTCTACTGTATCCATATTGGTTGAGCCAGCCTTGAAATATACTTTATAGGTAGCACCTGCAGCTACATTTTCTACTTGAATCTGAAGTGTAGTCTTACCATCCTTCTGAGAACCAGTCTGGTCCTTGATAGCTCCTGTCCAATCCTGATCGGTCAGACTCTTGCTAAATACAACGGCTCCATTTGCATCAACCAAGTAGAAAGTACCATTCTTAACAGCTGCTTCTGCTGCGGTAGCATCCTCTGTAGGTATTGGATTTTCAATAGAGGTTCTTGTACCATTGCTAGTAGGAGTCTGTACGGCCAATGTCATATAGAAACCCTTTACCTGTGACTGTGTACCTGCGCCACCACTTGTCAAATCATCATTACTGCTGCAGCTTGAGAAAGATAACGCTGCTGCTGATACCAAGCTCATTGCGAGCAAATTCATTTTCTTCATAATCTTTTACTTATTAAGTGTTATACAAATTTTTTAGTTTGAGTTGCGAAATGGACGGGTCTCTCTGACCTCATCACTGTCTTCGCCCGGGGGTAATCAAATACTATTCTTTCTTTTCTTGTTCTTAAATTAAATTTTTTAGTTTATATTAATATTATTGTTTATTCTTTTGCTTATACTTAATTCAAGTCTCGCAAGTTCAGGAGTTAAAGAAGTCAAGGAGTTATCGCTCCCTACGGTTGCTGAGGAGTTAAGACAACAGTCTTTTTGGCGTGTTTTTTAAGCAGTAAGACATACGTCTTAACTCCTTAACTTCTTTAACTCCTTTAACTTCCTGATATGCATTACTTAAAAATCAAACTCTTATTCCACAATCTTGTTCAGCTTGTTGAGATTCTCTTGGGCACCCTTCAAGCCTCCGGCTACTGCCTTCTGGAAGTACTGCTTGGCAGCTTCGTAATCCTCATTGAGAACGGCGAGGCAACCACGGGCATTATCTACTTCGGCACCGGTGCCAGCCTTCTTCAGGTACTTCTCTGCGCTTACCTTGTCACCTCTGTCGATGGCTGCAAGGGCAGCATTCAGATTGGCGAGCTTATCTTCTGGGAACATCTTCACTGCCGTGTCGAATACATTGTTGTACTCTTCGCTTCCCTTCGGATAACTGTTTGCCACCATGTACATCTCCTGGAGAGAGAGCTTCTGCGGACGGGTATTGATTACTCTGCGAGCCTCTTCGAGGTTGAATGCCTTCACGTCGTACTCGATGGTGTAATCTGTGCGGCGCAAGCCTGGCCAAACCTTGTCAACGAGGAATCGGAATGCCTCACCAGCCTTGGCTGCGAGCGTCTGTTCCTTCTGGTCAGGAGTCATATCGCTGTTGATGATCTTGAGAGCAGCTTCCTTCTGAGGGATGTTGTGACTCTTGATGTACTCCAGTGTTCCTTCCCAATCCTCAGCTGTAGATTCTACCTTGAAGAGCTTCTTGTCGATAGGGTAGGTCTTCAACAGGTAGTTGTAGAGAGCCTGGGTACGGTTGCGGGAAAGCTTGTTGTTGTTAGCATAACTGCCGTCAGGAGAAGCATATCCGTGGAGGGTAATGGAAGTGATGGTTACATCAGGGTCGTTCTTCACGAGGTCGAGCGTCTGCTTGATGGTAGCCAATTCATTGGTATTGTTACCGAGATCCTTCACGATATCCCACTTGTTGATGCGGAAGTTGAGTCTAGCCGAACCGTTTTCCTGTCTGATCTTCACTGCCTCCGCCTTTGGCTGCTGATAAGCCTGATAGAGCTGCTGAGGAGTAACGAGCGCCTCGCCATTGTTGGTGAGCAGGTTTTCTGCCAGCAGTTTCTGGTTACATCCGCATGCATCATTGCTGATGGCGAAGTTGGAATTCTTCATCCAGTCCTGGTAAGGAGTGGAGTAAGCGTATCGGAGCGTCTGTGGCTCCTTGTTTTCACGCTTGGCAACGATGAGCGGGTTCTGGGTAGCGGTCTTCTTGGTACGCTGGTAGTAGATGTATCTCTTGTTACCCATCACCTCCACAGCCGGGAGTTTGAGCGTATCTTCACCCTTATATAAAATAGGTGTAAGTATGAGACCCTTGTTGCTTGCCAGTTTCACGTCATCGAGATTGAGGTCCATATAGACGTTCACCTTATTGCCTTTCTTCTTGATTTCCTTGTTGAGGACTTTCATATCCTTGGCAGCCTGTTCCTGAGCGATAGCGTTAGTGCTAAACAGAATGCTGAGGGCGACGGCTCCAAGTGTCTTGTTTAAAATCTTATATGTATTCATAATCTTCAGTTTTTACTTATTAATATAATAATGTATCATGAATTAGAAGACATACACCAGATTGAGTGCCGCCTTGGTAGGTCCTACGTAGTGATGCGCCTTGTCTTTCTCGAGTTTCTCACCACATTGTGGGCATTCATATTTATCCGATTTCGAATAAACGTATCCCACTCCGAGTTCAGCCTCGAAGTTCCAATGCTTGGAGAGAGCCCAGGTATAACCGTATGCAACACCTGCACCTACGAACCAACCTTCGTATCTGTAATCTTTCAATTTGGAGAAGTCGGTACCGAGGAACTTGAAGTCAAGATCTACGTTACCTATGTTATGAGAACCTCCGAGGGCGTGGAAGCCGATGAAGGAGCCCATCATCTTATTGCAGAACCAGTATCTAGCTTCTGGTTGAACAAGCCAGTGCTGCCACTTCTTGTTCTTGGAAAATGTCCACGGGTTGTAGTTGCCGGATACATCCAAGGTCCATTTTGGGGAAAGGCCAAATTCGAAGCCGAGGTTCATAGTGCTTGTAGCATCATAAAGGAGGTTCGTCTTCAAGGCCACCTTCTGAGCGACGGCTGGGCAGATGAAGCTACCAACAGCCAGTAGCGCAATTAAAATCCTTCTGTTCATACTTAAAATCTTTTAATGATTTAAGAATGACAAATGGTCTCTCTAGAGAAACGCATCATCATCTTTTACTTATACTTATACTTATACTTTTTCTTTTTCTTAATTTCCTTTTCCTTCCATTCAATAGGCTTGAAACTAGACTTTATTTATTAAAGAATAGTAAGTCTATCATTTACTCTTCTTCTACTCATCATCATCTTTATCATCTACTCCATTGTTCTTAGATGCCTGTTGGCAACTTTGGGGTTTGATTGGAAGCTCGGGCTTGAAACCGCGAACTTTGTTTTTACGATTGCAAAGATAGCGTCTTTTTCGATTGCTGCCAAGAAAAATGCGCCTAAAAATGCTGATACCGAATAAAAACCGCATAAATGAAACACTGAAAAACCCTGAAAAATGCTTTTTCTCATCTATTTTTTGCTTTTTTAGCCACTTTTTATCAGTTTTCTTAGAGTTTTTCGATTTTTAGTAGTAATTTTGCAACTGAGAAGAATAAGTTGGTAAAATATCAATGAATTCAGGACTCAGAGGTCCTGAAAGATATGCAAAGTGCCCCAAGCGGGCAAGACTTTGATTATAATAAATATAAACGACTGTTTAAATTATAAGTAAATTGAAAGCAAGAAAATGACAGCTAAGAACAAACTTTGGGATTGGTGTTTGCGCTTGGAACATCATTTATGCCCTGACTACTGTGGAGTGGTGGACCGTCGAAGGGTGATCGCCTTTGTCCTTTTGACTCTGATATACTCATTATTCCCTATCACTTCCTTTTGTTTTACATAATGAAAGCATGGGTGGGCATGCTCTATAATGTAGTCCATACCCTCGCACTGGCGTTGCTGATGTATGTGGTGCTGAAGCGCAAGGTGGTATTCAAAACCGGCATCTCCCTGCTCTATATCCTCGTATTCGTGAAGCTGGCGATTGACAGTATGCTCTGTCTGCACTATCAGGGTGACCGGGACAATCTGAGCGTGATGAGCAATATCTTCATCATGTTTATACTTGCCATTACTGCCCAGAGCCAGCAGCTCAACCGAACCACTCTCGGCTTTACCATCGCTCTGCTGCCAGTGGTAGCGGTAGCCATCTCGCATACGCAGATCTCCGTGCTGCTCTTTAGCATCAAGGCAGTTCTGGTAGGTTTCCTGATGATTCTGTATGTCTGGCTTTATAATTCGGAACCAGTCATGGTCAAGGAACTCAGACAGCCCAAGCAGATGAGGGAAGAAGAGAAGAAGGCACTGCACATGCTTGCCGACCTGAAGGATGAAGAGAAGGATATGGCGGTGAACCTGTTGAGCCGACTGAACCCCGAACAACAGCAGAATATCCTGGACCGTGCCGCAGAACAGTTGAAGACCAGCGAACTGAGCAAGAAGGCTTGGGATCTGGTATGTGCCGACCTTACCAACAGTGAGAGGGTAATCTGCCAGATGGTACTGGAAGGTAAGATGCTGAAGGAAATCTGCAACGAACTGAACAAGAGTGAATCGAACATCACCAGCCAGCGTAGCCATATCCGCAAGAAACTGAATATGGACCGCAAGGACGACCTGCGACGCGAACTGGAAAAGCGCTTCTATGAAGCCAGAAATTCACTGGAAGCATAGTATAAACATAAGAATGCAGAAAGGGTGTGCTCACACGAGCACACCCTTTCTGCATTCTTATACTTTTCCAATCTTACTCTTCCATTCTGAGGAATGCCTTCGGCAGGTAATCGATGAGATCGCTGGCGATGAGGCTTTCCTTGCCCAGGTCCTTGATAGCGAGGTCGCCGGCAAGACCATGAAGGTACATACCGATGCGGGCAGCATCTGCCTGCTTGTAGCCGCGAGCCAGAAGGGCGGTGATGATGCCTGTAAGCACATCGCCACTGCCCGCCGTAGCCATACCGCTGTTGCCCGTAGAGCAGAACTCCACCTTACCATCCGGATGACAGAGGGCAGAGAAATGTCCCTTCAGCAGGATGTAGCCGTGCAGACGGTCGGCAAGTTCGCATGCCTTGTAGAGGCGTTCGGTGCAGTTGCTGCTGGTGATGCCAGCCAGACGGTCAAGCTCTCTAGGATGTGGAGTGAAGATGAGGTTCTTAGGCAACTGCTGCATCCAGGCACGGTGACTGGCAAGGATGTTGAGTGCATCAGCATCCACCACTACCGGACAGGTGCATCTTCTGAGCTGGGCAATCAGGGCGATGGCTGTCGCCTCGCTGGTTCCCAGTCCCGGACCGATGCCCATGGCGTGGTAATCTTCCGTATCTACCGGTTCGCTGAAGATGGTTTCCTCCGTATCCATCTGCAGTACCGCCTCGGGCACGGAAATCTGCATGATTTCGTAGTTTCTCTTAGGCGTATGGGTAATCACCTTTCCCACACCCGTTCTGAGGCAGGCTCTGGTGGCAAGGACCGAAGCGCCCGACATGCCGTAGCTGCCTGCGATGAGGAGCGCCGTGCCCATGCTGCCCTTGTGGGCGAAGTCGCCGCGAGGCTTCAGAAGCTGGCGGATGTCCTTCTCCTCAAGGATGCTGCAACGGCTCTCGGTGCGCTGGATGAACTCTGGAGAGAGTCGGATATCAAGCACCTTGATTCTGCCCAGATACTGCTGGTTGTCTGCCATCATCATCGACAGCTTCTTCTGCTGCAGGGTGAGGGTGAGGTCGGCACGGATGATGTTGGCGCTGATGTTGTAGGAATTGTCCTCGCTCATCAGACCGGAAGGCAGGTCGATGCTCACGATCTTTGCCGCACTCTGGTTGATGTATTTCACCATAGCAGCGAATCCGCCCGCCAGCGGCTTGTTGAGTCCGCTGCCGAAGAGACCATCCACCACGAGCATTCCCGCTTCGAGCTGAGGAGGGTCGAAGTTGACGGTGACCTCTGTAAACTGCTTGACGCGCTTACCCTCGATGAGTCGTTTCTTGTTGGTGGCACAGTCGGCAGAAAGCTTGTTGTGCACATTGAACAGGAATACACTCACCCCATAGCCGTCTTCGCTGAGGAGGCGTGCCACGGCAAGTGCATCACCACCATTGTTTCCCGGACCGGCGAAGACCACGACCGGTGTTCTGTTAGACCATTCCTGCTCGATGGCACGGGTGAGCGCCTTTGCCGCCCTTTCCATCAGGTTGAGCGATGTGATCGGCTCATGCTCAATGGTGTATTTATCCAGCTCATGTATCTGAGCACTAGTGAATATTTTCATATATTAATGTATGTTATGTCCGATTATCTGATTATTTTAATGCAAAAGTACTAAAAAAAGTCGATGAATGGATGAAGTTTCACGATTTTTTCGTAATTTTGCAGAAAATATTATATCATCAAGACTATGGGCATAGTAAAAATCAAGGATAAGACCTTCAAGACCTCCATTCCAGAGGCAGATATTCTGAAGAAGGTACAGGTCGTTGCCGACCGATTGAACCAGGATTATGCGGACAAGACTCCGGTGTTCCTGGCTGTGTTGAATGGTTCGTTTATCTTCGCTGCCGATCTGATGCGAATGATTACGGTACCAAGCGAGATTTCTTTTGTGAAGTATGCTTCCTACGAGGGCACCAGTTCTACCGGCAGCATGAAGACCCTGATGGGTCTGAACCAGGATCTTACCGGTCGCCACGTGGTGATCGTGGAGGACATCGTGGATTCCGGCTTTACCATGGCTCACATGATCGAGGATCTGAAGAAGAAGAATCCAGCCAGCATCGAGATCTGCTCACTCCTCGTGAAGCCAGGCAATCTGAAGGTGGATCTGGACATCAACTATGCCGTAATGGAAATCCCTAACGATTTCATCGTAGGATATGGATTAGATTATGACCAAGAAGGCAGAAACCTCCGCGACATCTACACGATTGTAGAAGAATAGGGGGTGAAGCATGTGGGAGAAAATGTTATTGGATATTCCTTTTTTGGGTACATACATTATTTTGGCTATGGTGGGAATCCCTGCTATAGTATTCTTATTATTTGTTATGACTCCCAAAGGAAAGCAATGGTTTAACAGTATAAACTAGGTTTCTGACACAACATAAAACAATTTATATATATTAAGGTAAAAATGAAAAATATCGTAATTTTCGGCGCTCCAGGTGCAGGTAAGGGTACACAGAGCGACAAGATGATCGAGAAGTATGGTCTCGGTCACATTTCAACAGGTGACGTTCTTCGTAACGAAATCAAGAACGGTACTGAGCTTGGCAAGACTGCCAAGGGCTATATCGACAATGGTCAGTTGATTCCAGACGAGTTGATGATCGACATCCTCGCAAGCGTATATGACAGCTTCGGCAAGGATCACGCAGGTGTGATCTTCGACGGTTTCCCACGTACCACTCCACAGGCTGAGGCTTTGAAGAAGATGCTCTCTGAGCGTGGTCACAAGATCGCTGCCATGATTGAGCTTGCCGTTCCAGAGGATGAGCTGATGGCTCGTCTGCTCAACCGCGGTAAGTTGAGTGGCCGTTCTGATGACAACGAGGAGACTATCAAGAAGCGTCTCAACGTATATCATACACAGACTGCTCCTCTCATCGACTGGTATGAGAAGGAGGGTATCCACCACCACATCGAGGGTCTCGGAACTGTAGATGAGATCTTTGCTCGTGTTTGCAATGTGATCGACAACTTGTAATCAAGATATAATAATCTTCCCCGCAAGGCTGCGGGGAAGATTTATTCATTAAAAAAAGAAGAATCTTCCGTTCAAAAGAAGAAGATTCAACGTTCAAATTAAAAAGAAAAATCAATGGCTGAATCCAATTTCGTAGATTATGTAAAGATCAACTGCCGCTCTGGTAAGGGTGGTAAAGGCTCCATGCACCTGCGCCACGTGAAGTACCAACCGAATGGTGGACCTGACGGTGGCGATGGCGGACGTGGAGGAAGCATCTATCTTCGCGGCAACCACAACTACTGGACCTTGCTGCATCTGAAGTATCAGCGCCACTTCTTCGCCGAGCATGGTGGCAATGGAGGACGTGACAAGTGCCACGGCACTGATGGTAAGGACATCTATATCGATGTGCCTTGCGGTACCGTGGTGTATAATGCCGAAACCGGTAAGTTTGTCTGCGACGTGGCTTACGACGGTCAGGAAGTACTGCTCCTGAAGGGCGGACGTGGCGGACTGGGCAACTTCCAGTTCCGTACCTCTACCAATCAGGCTCCACGCTATGCGCAGCCAGGTGAGCCGATGCAGGAGATGACCATCATCATGGAGCTGAAGCTCCTTGCCGATGTGGGTCTTGTGGGTTTCCCTAATGCAGGAAAGTCAACCCTGCTCTCTGCCGTATCCAGTGCCCGTCCAAAGATAGCCAACTATCCGTTTACCACCCTTGAGCCATCGCTGGGTATCGTGGATTACCGCGACCATCAGAGTTTCGTGATGGCAGATATCCCGGGTATCATCGAGGGAGCGAGCGAAGGAAAGGGCTTGGGACTGCGATTCCTGCGACACATCGAGCGCAACTCGCTGCTCCTCTTCATGGTTCCAGGCGATACCGACGACATCAAGAAGGAATACGAGGTGCTGCTGGGCGAGTTGAAGAACTTCAACCCAGAGATGCTCGACAAGCATCGCGTGCTCGCCATCACCAAGTGCGACCTGCTGGACGAGGAGCTCATCGAGATGCTGAAGGAGACCCTGCCAACCGATCTTCCGGTGGTATTCATCTCATCAGTTACCGGACAGGGCATCCAGGAACTCAAGGATGTGCTCTGGAAGGAGTTGAATTCAGAGAGCAACAAGCTGCAGGAGATTACTTCAGAAGATACCCTCGTTCACCGTGACAAGGATATGAGCCGCTTCCAGCAGGAACTCGAGGCTGAGGGCGAGGACATCGTGGAGTATATCGACGAGGATGAAATCGAGGATGTAGATGACTTAGATGATTTCGAATATGAATAAGGAATATCATATCGCTGAGGGCGTCACAGCTTTCTCTACCACCCGAAAGGGAGGAGTGAGCCAGGGCAACTACAGCGAATTCAATATCAATGACTATTGCGGCGACTGCGCCGAACACGTGGCAGAGAACCGCAGGAAGCTGGCGGATGAGCTGGGCATAAGCATCGACCATATCATCCTGCCGCATCAGGTGCATGGAGTAGAGGTCCGTCAGGTGGCAGGAGATTATTTCTCAATGCCTGAGAATATCCGCAAGATGATTCTCGAGGGCGTAGATGCCGTGATGACCAATGAGAAGGGCGTATGCATAGGCGTTTCCACCGCCGACTGCATCCCAATCCTGCTCTATGACGAGGAGCACCATGCCGTGGCAGCCATCCATGCCGGATGGCGAGGCACGCTGGCACGCATCGTCCACAAGACCATCCAGGAGATGGCTTTCGCCTATCATACGGAGCCAAAGAAGCTGAAGGCAGTGATTGGTCCGGGTATCTCGCTGGAGCATTTCGAGGTAGGCGATGAGGTGTATGAGGCCTTCGAGCAGGCTGCCTTCCCGATGGAAGAGATTGCCGAGCAGCGCCCCAATGCCGCCTTCTCGGTAGATATTGCCGAGCGTGAGCGCCTGGCTGCAGAAGGAAACATCGTGCAGCCGCTGAAGTGGCACATCAACCTGCCGCTCTGCAACAAGCAGATCCTGCTGCATTGCGGTGTGGCTGAGGAAAATATCCAGGATTGCGGCATCTGTACCTTTGCCCATAGCGACGAGTTCTTCTCGGCAAGAAAGCTGGGCATAGAGAGTGGCAGAATCTATACCGGCATTCTGATGAAGTAAGTTTTCAAGATAACATCCATTTTTCTCTTTTCTATGAACGAAGAGGGAAAAATGGATGTTTTTATGTTTTAAGATTTAATGGTTAAATTTAAAAAATGAATCTAAAAGAATAGAGAATGATTGTAAACAGAAGATTAAGAAGAAGAATCGGGCTGGCTGCCGTCTCGGGAATGCTGATGCTTTCGCTGAGCAGTTTCATGCCCGCCAAGAATGAGTTTACTGCCGCCGAGCAACAGCAGGTGAGCATCGCAACGCCAGGTCTCTTTGCCCAGAGTCAAGCCTTCAATGTTGACTTTGAGATATTCCGTGCCAAGGAATATTCATTCCCGCTTCCTGTGGGCAAGGCTAGCCTTATCAATGGCAACAGCGTGATGCGCATCTCTACTGCCAAGGGCGATGCAGTGAAGGCGATGTTTGATGGTTATGTGCGTCTCTCGCGCAAGACCGAATCGATGGGCAACGTGATCGTGATCCGCCATGACAACGGTCTGGAAACCGTGTATGCCAACAATGCCGAGAACCTGGTGAAGGTGGGGCAGTCGATAGATGCCGGACAGACCATCGCTATCGTGGGCACCCGAGAGGGAGAGGCCTATTGCGATTTCTCCATCATGGTGAACGGTGCGCGCATCAACCCGGAAACCATCATCGAACTGAAGAGCCATAAGCTCCGCCGACAGACCGTGCAGTTTCGCAAGGAGGGCAACCGCATCGGCATCAAGGTGATTGGTGGCAAGGACTCCTCCGTTTCCAAGAACGATAAGAATGATAGAAACAATAAGGAAACAAATAAGAAATCGGGAAGCAGCCGTAGCGATCACGCCATGACCCTCGACCCCGACGAGGTGTACGACCCGTTTACCATCACCAACACCTTCCTGCTCGATCTGGAGAAGATAGAGGAGAAGGCATGGACATATCCATTGCCTGATGCCCGTGTCATCAGTCCATACGGAGGTGCCCGCCGTCACTCGGGTGTGGATTTGAAGACCAAGCCTAACGACGAGATTTATGCCGCCTTCGATGGCGTGGTGGTTGCCTCGGGACCTTACTACGGCTATGGCAACTGCATCCGCATCAAGCATGCCTACGGCTTGGAAACGCTCTATAGCCATCAGAGTAAGAACATGGTGAAGAAGGGTGATAAGGTGAAGGCAGGCCAGGTAATCGGTCTTACGGGCCGCACTGGCAGGGCCACCACAGAGCATCTCCATTTTGAGGTGTCTTTCGGCGGCAAGCGCCTGGATCCAGCCATCATCTTCGACCACAGCAATCATAAGCTGAAAGCCGCTACCTTGCATCTTACCAAGGGCAAGGGCGTAAAGAGCGTGAAGAACTAGAAATAGCGAAAAATACTCCTGTTAATCGAAAAATTCCACCCGTTTGGATGATCAAAAGCCATCAGATGCAAGTTTTTACGCATTGCATCATGGGTTTTTATCATCTGAACGGGTTTGTATTTTAAAAAATGCTATCTTTGCGGCATCACTTAAAATACAAATGATAATATGAAGAAATATCTTATCACACTTGCACTCTGCGTGCTTGCCCTTACGGCAAGTGCACAGGTCTTTACAGCCGAACAGATCGAGAGATACGCCAAGGACAAGTATGGCGATAACTGGACAGAGGCTGCAGGAAACCTGAGCAAGGAAGTAGCCCTGGACAACAAGAACCGCCTGAACTATCAGGAGGTCATCGCCTGCGCTGGTCAGTCGAAGGCAGAAATCTTCAAGAAAGCCATCGAATGGTTCAACCGCGCATTCAACAGCAAAGACACCCATGGCGTGATCCGGGAGCAGAATGCCGAACAGGGACTGATCATCACCCAGGCTTATATCGAGAACATCGCCCGACAGAATGCCGGAGTCAACCATTATCAGGTGGATATGATGCCGTATATCCGTGTGGACGTGAAGGAGGAGAAGGCAAGGGTGAGCGTCTATATGGACAGCTACGAAGTGACCGTAAAATCGGGCGGCGGATGGACAAGTGCCATCGCCAGTGTGCTCGCCGCGGCTGCTACCGGTGAGGCGGATGATGACGAGGTGGTGAGCAAGGATGAGGTGTGGAACATCAGTTCCTGCTATCCTTATGTAGAAAAGGACAAACACAAGCTGGCATCGAGCAAGGCTTTCGTGATGGCTTCAGCTTTCCAGAACTCCATTATCGACATTCTGAAAGAGGCACTTCTCGCCGATTCTTCCGACGGATTCTCGGATGACTGGTAAATGGGAAGTTAGAGAGAAGTTAAAGGAAGTTAGAGGGAAGTTAAGGGAAATCTATCAAACTCTATATATATAATAAGGTGTAAACATCAAAACCGCTAGTGTATGAAATGGAAGAACATCATGATGATGGTGATGATGGCAGCAGGATGTTGGTTCTCGCTACCTGTCCACTCTCAGAGAATCTCTGTGGGCAAGAAAGGACTGGTGAAGGTAATGAGAACCGACTCCACCTGTGCCCAGGAATTTGTAAGGGATGAACATCAGTCTATTGCTACCCGGAAGACGGCGAAGGCAGCGGGAGCCGCTGAAGGCGTGAACACGCTGGCAAGCTATCTGAAATCGGACGTGGATCTGAACATTCCCGTTTCGAAGGTGAAGCAGGAGAAGACCTTTGCCGTAATCATCGCCAACGAGAATTACCAGGAGGAAGTGAACGTGGAGTTTGCCCTCAACGACGGTATGGCTTTCAGGGAATACTGCATCAAGCTGCTCGGCATTCCGGAAAGCAACCTGCATATCCGCAAGGATGCCACCCTCAACAATATGCTGGCGGAAATCAACTGGATGCAGAACATCGCCAAGGCTTATGGAGCTGAGGCGAGATTCATCTTCTATTATGCCGGACATGGAATGCCCGATGAGAGTAACGGCACCTCCTATCTTCTGCCCGTAGATGGCAAGAGTAATATTCCGGCAACGGGTTACAGTATGAGCAGGCTGTATGCTGAACTCAACGGTCTGAACGCAGCCTGCGTAACGGTGCTGATGGATGCCTGCTTCAGTGGCAGCAAACGAGGCGAGGGTATGCTGGCTTCTGCCAGAGGCGTGGCACTCAAGGCGAAGGCTGAGGCTCCGAAGGGCAACATGCTCGTGATGACGGCTGCCCAGGGTAGCGAGACGGCTTATCCCTACAAGGAGAAGAAGCACGGACTCTTTACCTATTTTCTCCTGAAGAAACTGCAGGAGAGTAAGGGCAAGGTTACCTATGGCGATCTCTTCGACTATGTGAAGACGAATGTGGCGCAGAAGTCGGTAGTGGTGAATGAGAAGAGTCAGACGCCAACCATAGCCGTATCGGGCGACCTGGTTTCCACCTGGCAGGGCATCAGGCTCAATGAAGACTGATGTCTGAAATACGAAAAAATCCCCATCGACTGGACTGCTCCTGTCGATGGGGATTTACTTTTTATTCTCAGAAGAAAAGAATTACTTCTTCTTCTGCGATTTACGGTTGGCTCTCTGTTGGCGATACTTTGCCTTCTGACGGGCAGAGCCGCTTCCGTGAGCACCCGTAATGTACTTCTTCTTCTTGGCCTTGGTCTTCACCTTGTCGTCGTCGTCCTTCTTCGGACCGCCGCCGCCCTTGAAAACCATGCCACCCATGATAATATCGTCAATATCGCTCATATACCTTTTATATTATATAAATTAGTGATGGAAGAGGCGAACGTGAGTAAACGCCATGGCGATGCCGTACTTATCGCATGTATCGATAACATTATCGTCACGGATGCTACCGCCTGCTTCTGCTATGTATTCAACACCACTCTTGTGAGCACGCTCGATGTTGTCGCCGAATGGGAAGAAAGCATCGCTACCTAAAGATACACCCTTGTTCTGGGCAATCCAAGCCTTCTTCTCCTCGCGGGTCAGTGGCTCAGGCTTCTCTGTGAAGAACTGCTCCCATACGCCATCCTGCAATACATCCTCCCACTCGTCAGAGATATAGACATTGATGGTATTGTCGCGGTCGGCACGGCGAATCTTCTCCTTGAAAGGCAGGTTCATCACCTTAGGACACTGGCGCAACCACCACTCATCAGCCTTGGAACCAGCCAGACGGGTACAGTGGATACGGCTCTGCTGACCGGCACCGATACCGATAGCCTGACCATCCTTCACGTAGCATACAGAGTTACTCTGAGTATATTTCAGGGTGATGAGCGAGATAATCAGGTCGCGCTTAGCCTCTGCAGAGAAGTTCTTGTTCTTGGTCGGGATATCCTCGAAGAGAGCTGGATCATCGAGCTTCACCTCGTTGCGTCCCTGCTCGAAGGTAACACCGAATACCTGCTTGTGCTCGATAGGAGCTGGCACGTAGTCTGGATCAATCTGGATGACGCAGTAGGTACCCTTGCGCTTCTCCTTCAACACCTTGATAGCCTCAGGAGTAAAGCCTGGAGCAATCACGCCATCGCTCACCTCACGCTTGATGAGGAGGGCAGTAGCCTCGTCGCAGACATCGCTCAGGGCAACAAAGTCACCGTAAGAGCACATGCGGTCTGCACCACGAGCACGAACATAAGCGCAAGCCAAAGGAGAAAGTTCGAAATCTACGTCATCGCAGAAGTAAATCTTCTTCAATGTGTCGCTCAGAGGCAGGCCGATGGCAGCACCAGCAGGAGAAACATGTTTGAAACTAGCGGCAGCAGGCATTCCTGTAGCTGCCTTCAGTTCCTTGACCAATTGCCAAGAGTTGAAAGCATCCAGGAAGTTGATGTAGCCAGGACGGCCGTTGATAACTTCGATAGGCAGTTCCCTTCCGTCATCCATATAGATGCGAGAAGGCTTCTGATTCGGATTGCATCCGTACTTAAGTGCTAATTCTTTCATCTTAATTAAGAAATGTATTTAGAATTTGGTTGCAAAATTACAAAAAAAATATGAGAAAACCATTTTTTTCGTGCGAAATTCAAAAATAATCTCCCAAACATGACTCCGTTTCAAAAATATTGTGTACTTTTGCCCGCAGTTAGGAATGAAAAATGAAAATTTGAGAAATTAAAGGAATTGAGAATTTGAGGAAGGATAATCACAATGAAAAATGATTTGAAAATCCTCGCTGTAGCTTTGGAGAAGAAGCTAGGCAGGGAACACCTGCAGCACGAAGAGAAGCATAGAAACAACAAGTTGCTGCACAAGGTGTGGGAGATAATGAAAGGAAAGGAGAAACCTTCACAGCAGACACTCAACCGTCTGGCATTGCTTGCCGGATTCCAGAGCTGGGCTGATCTGCAGGGCGCATTGCACGGTACCGATGACGGGCTGACAAACTACAGCGCCGGAGAATAAGGAAATGCAGAAAGGGCATCCAATCGTGAGATCGGATGCCCTTTTTCTGATTCTAATTTTTAATAGGTAACTAAGAAAATTACTCAGCGCTCTTAGCGATGGTCTTCTTCTCAGCGATACGAGCCTTCTTACCTGTGAGCTTACGCAAGTAGTACAACTTAGCGCGACGTACCTTACCGTGCTTGTTCACCTCGATAGAATCGATAGCTGGTGACTCGATAGGGAAGATACGCTCTACACCTACAGTACCAGACATCTTACGAACGGTGAAACGCTTCTTGTCACCATGACCAGAGATCTTGATAACTACACCACGATAGAGCTGGATACGCTCCTTAGTACCCTCGACGATTTTGTAAGCGACTGTGATAGTGTCACCTGCCTTGAACTCAGGGAACTTCTTGCCGGTTGCAAATGCTTCTTCAGCAACTTTAATCAAATCCATTTTTTGTATAAAATTAAAAATTGTTTGTCGTTCCAACGCAACATGGCCGGGCAACACTTCTGCCCAGACAACAGCGGTTACGCCGAAAAGCGGGTGCAAAGTTACGACTTTTTCTCGTATCTCGCAAATTTTCAGTGGGTTTCTTCTCTTTTTCCCCTTCTTTTTTTGTTTTCTTTACTAATGAAACGTTTTTTTCTCGCCTTTTTCGTCTTTTTCGCCGATTTATTTTGTATCTTTGCATCCCGAAATTAGAATATTGTAAAAGGTATGAAGAAAAAGAATAGTATGCAGATGATGCTTGCCTCCATGGCTCTGATGCTGATGGCAAGTCCTGCCTTTGCCCAGAATTTCAAGGTGGCAAAGGTGGAGAGAACCCGTATTTTGATAGACCGGAAATGGGATGCCCAGCCGGATGCTGAGGCTGCGAAGTTCATCGCCCCTTATCAGCACAAGGTGGATAGCATCATGGGACCTGTAGTGGGATCCGTGGCTCATGATATGACCCGCCATCGCCCTGAGAGCGAGTTGAGTAATCTGCTTTCTGACATCCTGGTATGGGGTGGCAGACAGTTTAATGAGCAGCCTGTCTTCTCGGTGTATAACATGGGTGGCATCCGTGCTGACTTTGCCAAGGGCGATATCAACGTAGGTGATGTGAGCGAGGTGGCTCCTTTCGAGAACAAAATCTGTTTCCTCACGCTTACCGGCGAGAAGGTGCTTGAACTCTTCCAGCAGATAGCCCACCGTGGCGGCGAGGGAGTGAGCCATGCCGTAAGAATGGTTATCACCCGCGACGGAAAGCTGAAGGGCGTAACCCTGAACGGCGAACCTGTCGATCCAGCCAAGAGCTATCGCATAGCTACCCTTGATTATCTTGCCGAGGGCAACGACCAGCTTGTAGCCTTCAAGAGCGGTACCGATGTGGTTGCTCCTAAGGCGAAGGAGAACAATGTGCGCTACGTCATTATGGACTATTTCCGTGAGATGAAGGCTCAGGGCAAGGTAGTGGAGTCAAGAGTAGAAGGCCGCTGCGTAGTAGATAAATAAAAAAAGTATAGAAAATGAAACATACATTATTATATATAGCGCTGGCGCTGGCATCATTCACGCTGCAGCCGGCAACAGTACAGGCTAAAGTCCTGAAGGATTCAAAGGTCAAGAAGGAGGCAAAGGCGCAGAAGACTCCAAAGGTAGTGAAACAGCTCGTGGTGCTTCATACCAACGATACCCACTCCTGCGTGATGCCTTACAATCCGAATCTCGCAGATACAGCCATAGCAAACCGTGGAGGCTACCTCCGCCGTGTGGCAATGATCAAGCAGGAGCGCAGTCTGAATTCTGATCTTCTGCTCTTCGACAGTGGCGACTTCTCTCAGGGATCTCCTTACTATTCGCTCTTCAAGGGTGATGTAGAAGTGGGATTGATGAACGAGATGAAGTATGATGCTGCCACCATCGGCAACCATGAGTTCGATTACGGCATGGACAATATGGTGCGTCTCTTCAAGATGGCAAAGTTCCCGATCGTTTGTGCCAACTACGATTTCACCGGCACCGAGCTGGCGGATATTGTGAAGCCATACGTGATATTGCATCGCAAGGGACTCAAGATTGGCGTCTTCGGACTGGCTCCGCAGCTTGCCGGCTTGGTGATTGAGAAGAACTACGGTTGCATCCAGTACCTGGATCCTATCCAGAAGGCGAACGAGATGACAGAGATCCTGAAGAAGAAGGAGAAGTGTGATGTCATCATCTGCATCTCTCATCTGGGCTGGAATATAGACGGCACGGATGATACCGAGGTGATTGCCGCATCCCGCAATATCGACCTGGTATTGGGAGGTCACAGTCACAGTCTCTTCCAGACGCTGAAGTACAGAACAGATCTTGATGGCAAGCAGGTGCCTGTAGATCAGAACGGCAAGGGCGCCATCTGGGTCGGCAAAATGACATTGGATATCGTAAAGAATAAATAAGGCTTCCCGAAGGAAGGTATAAAACAAAAAAGGCTCCTCGCAATGAGGAGCCTTTTTTGTTTTATACCTTTCTTCAAGGAGTTTTTTCTATTTTGATATTTAAAAGTTCTTATTCCTTGTTGGAAGAAGCATAGAGTCCGATGCAGGCTCCGAGGAAACCACCGCTCTTCTGGGTGCTCAGGTTGCTGGCATCAACGCCCTTGGCAAGCAGCTGCCAGCTGCCGCCTTCTTCGGCATAATAGAAATCATAATATCTGTCGTGACCTTCTACCTTCAGCTTCAGCTTGCCTGCCTTGATAGGGGCTGAGGCGATGGTGACGTTGTTCTTCTCGGCACGGGTCAGGGTAATCATCAGCTTGCCATTCTTCATGGTCTTACCCAACACGAAGTTGTGGTCTTCCTTCTGGAGAAGTGCCAAACCTGCTATCTCCTTGTCGTTGCGAGGAGTGAAGTTAATCTCTGTCTCGGCAGTGAAGGTTCCGTGCTGCTGGCGAGCCCAGATGGCAGACATCGGTTCACGCTTGTAGATATTGCCCGGCAAGAGATTGAACTTCAATTTGCCGTTTTCTACCTTATAGCAATCTGTAAAGTCGCGGAGGAACATCCAGCGTGGGTTCAAATCCTTCAGACCAATGCCGTTGTCGGCTGTATCAAAATTATCCACGTAAGAGAAGTTTCCTGAGAACTCATTCTTTTCTGTTGGTTTCAAGCCAGCCTTCTCTCCAACGGTAGAGATAGGAGTATTCTTGGCAAGAATCTCTGGCCAGCCCTTCTTCCATGTTACCGGCAGAAGATAGGTGTCGCGACCTGTATTATACATATCTTCTTCGTATGGACGGCAAGCCAGGAATACAGCCCACCAGTTACCCTTTCCATCTTCTACGATGTCGGCATGACCAGCACTGGATACAGGGTCCTTGCGGTTAGGATCGAGTCCGGTACGCTGGGTAAGGATAGGGTTGTTTGGGCATTCCTCCCAAGGACCCATTGGGTTCTTGGCGCGGAGAATCACCTCGCTATGCCAACCGCCTGTACCACCTTCTGCACACATCAGATAATAGAACTTGCCCTTTTTGAAGAGGTGAGGACCTTCAATCCAGATAGGACGAGCCTCTACATGGGTTCCGCCACGGAGAATCTCCTTGAAGTCGCCCTTGATGCTGTCGCCCTTCACATCGAATTCGAAGCAGCGGATAGCACGCTGCCCCTCATAGTCGGCACCACCAGCTACTGGACCGTTATGCACGATATATCCCTTTCCGTTGTCATCGAAGAAGAAGCTAGGGTCAATGCCGTCAATCTTCTTCAGATAGATAGGTTCGCTCCAACCCTTGGATGGGTCCTTGGACTTGACGAAGAAGTTTCCGGCTCCCACGTTGGTGGTAATCATATAGAAGGTCTTGTTCTTCTTGTTGTAGCTGATGGCTGGTGCGAAGATGCCGGCTGATACTTGCTGTCCCTTCAGAGGCACCTGCGATTGGCGGGTGAGCACATGTCCGGCAGGAGTCCAGTTTACCAAATCCTTGCTGGTAGAGAGAGGCACACCTGGGAAGAAGGTGAAGGAAGAATTCACCAGATAATAGGTGTCACCTACGCGGCAGAGAGATGGGTCGGGATAGAATCCTGCCAATATTGGGTTGTAGTACTGATGCGTCTTGTCTATCTGGACATTGAATCGGGCATCATTGCCGGCATACTTGAAGTAGTCGAAGTCTGCTGTCTGTGCCTGCGCTCCTGCAGCAAGCATCATCGAAAGCGATAAGATTGCTAATTTCTTCATTATGATAGTTGATTTTTAAAGATTATACAATAAGATAAAAAAATGCAGCGGAAAGCCAGGGATGAGAATCCATACTGGTTTTTCCGCTGCAAAGTTACGGCTTTATTTGCAATCTTTCATTGTGAAATGTAACCAAGACTTTTTTCAAAGTTTCATAAAGCTTTGTTTTTGTTACATATTCTTTTTTCTATTGTGTATCATCTTTATTTCTTCATGGCATTCTGCATGTATTCTCTAGGAGAACAGCCATAGAGGTTCTTGAACATGGTGCTGAAACTTGCGGAATTGGAGAAACCGCAAGCGTACATCACTTCAGTGATGCTTTGCTTGCCATCCTTGAGCAATTTGGCTGCCTGCTGCAGTCGGATGTTGCGGATGAAGCTGTGTGGCGTCTGATTGGTCAGCTCCTTCATCTTGCGGTGCAGGTGTACACGACTGATGCCCACCTTCTGTGCTATCATGTCCACACTCAGGTCGGAATCGTTGATGTTTTCGTTGATAACCTCCATCACCCGTTGCATCAGGGAATTGTCAGGTGTCTGCATTTCTATCTGTTCTACCTGGTGATTCTGGCTTTCATTGCCCGTAAACTTATTGCGCAAAGTGCGGCGCACGGTGAGCAGGTTGATGATGTTGCGGTGCAGAATGTCCATGTTGAACGGCTTCAGGATGTAGGCATCGGCACCGGTCTGCAATCCTTCCAGCTGGTCTTCCTCACGGCTCTTGGCAGTGAGCAGGATGATAGGCACATCGTTGGTGTTGATGTTTGATTTCAGCTTGGCGCAGAGGGTGGTTCCGTCCATTTCCGGCATCATGATGTCGCTGATGACAAGGTCTGGCTTATTCTTCAGAATCTCGTTCAGCGCCACCTTTCCGTTAGGGTATGTGCGAATCTTGAAGTCGCTGGAGAGCTGTGCTTTCAGGTATTCCTGAATATCCTCTTCGTCTTCCACAATCACGATTTCTGCCTTGGCTCCCTTGGCAGAGGCTGGGGTAGTATCGGAATTGTTCAAGGTTTCGGCTGGTTGGTCATTGTTTTCTGCCAGCTGTTCTTCCTGTTCTGCTTCAGCAAGTTCATTATTCTGATCTTTCTTCATCTCTTCTTCCTCGATGATCTCTTCTGGTTTGAGATGATCCTTGCCCAATGGAATACGGATGATGAACTCGCTTCCGTGCTCAAACTTGCTCCCCTTCTCGCCCTCGTTGTTGCGGGCAGAGATGGTGCCGTAGTGCAGTTCCACGAGCGAACGGGTCAGGTCGAGACCGATGCCCGTACCGATGTTGCGGTCGCTAGGGTCGGCAGGGGTTTGGTAGAAGCGCTGGAAGATGGTTTCCAACTTATCCTTCGGGATACCGATGCCACTGTCCTTGATGCTGATGTAGGCATGGTGGCCGGTATGCGTAAGCGAGAGGAGGATGTGTCCTGCCGTAGGGGTAAACTTGAAGGCATTCGAGAGGGTGTTAATTATCACCTTGTCGAAGTTGTTGCGGTCTATCCATACTGGAAGCTCTTCGCAGTCATGCTGGTATTCGAAGTCGATGCTCTTGGCAATGGCTTGCTGCTTGAAAAGGTCGTATTCTTCATTGATGAACGAAACCATATCGGTCTTGCACATACGCATTACCATCTGTCCCTTGTCAATCTTTCTGAGGTCCATCATCTGGTTGATGAGGTGAAGGATACGTTCCGAGTTCTTTCGGATAATCTCGTAGATGCCTTGACGGTGAGGCTCTTTGTCTTCCTTAATCAGGGAGAGCAATGGGGTGATAATCAGTGTCAATGGCGTACGGATTTCGTGACTGATGTTCATGAAGAACTTGATCTTCGCCTCGCCCATCTCTTCGGCGTGGATGTGCTGCTGCAGGATGAGCTGGTCTTCCATCTGGCGTTTGCGGTGGCGCAGGTAGAGCATGATGGCTGCTATGAGGAGCAGCAGATAGAAGAGCTTTGCCCAGATGCTGGCATACCAGGCTGGGTGAACGATGATGGTGAACTCCTTCACCGGTGTTTCGTAGCCGTTGCAGATGGCCTTGATGCGGTATTTGTATCTGCCTGGAGCCATGTGCGAGAAGGCAAGTTCGTTCTGCCCTGCTGGCACGGTGCGCCAGGCATCGCCGTTGATGCTGTACACATAGCTTATCTGCTCCACATCATTATAGGTGAGGGTAGAGAGCTGCAGGGTAAAGGTGTTGTCTTCGTGAGAAAGCTGGAAATCACGGGAAAAGGTTGACCAGTTGTCCGTGATGGTATAGCTGCCCGACTTCATGCCCGGAGTCACCATCTTGTTGTTCAAGATGAAACCCGAGATAACTACTTTTGCCTGCCATGGGTGCTGTCTTACTTGGTCTGCCTGGAACCAGTTGAGTCCGCCCGAACCGCCTATCAGGATGGTTTTTCTATCCTGTGTGGTGCATACGGAAGCGTCGCTGAACTCGTTGCTCTGCAGTCCGCTTTCGGCATAGAACTTGGTGATTGTTCCGCTCTTGAGAGCCAGTTTGTTGAGTCCCTTGATGGTTCCTAACCATATATTGCCCTGGTAGTCCTCGGTAATGCTTGCCACGCTGTTGTCGGTGAGTCCATTGGCTGTGGTATACAGTTTTGGCTTGATGCCTTTCCTGAAGTCGAAGCAGAAGGCTCCATCCTCGGTGCCATACCATACGTGGTCTTTGCTATCAACAAACACGCAGTGCGAAAAACTGTTCTTGTTCAGGCAGTTGATGCCCTTGAAGGTGGAAACCCAGCTGTTTCGCTTGCGGTCGAGGCACGCCAGTCCCACAGAGGTGGCTACATATAGGTGGTTTCCATCGTTGGAGAAGCTGAGCTTGATGAGGTAGTCGTTGGGCAGGCTGTTGACCTTGAGGTTGTTATCTGCACCATATTTAGCCTTGTAGTTTCTTCGGCTTCCGTCTTTCTGCAGGCAGAAGAGACCTTTGCCCATGGTGGCTATCCAGATGTTGCCCTGTGGGTCTTGCTTGATATCTAAGATGCCCACCGACTTGCTGATGCCCAAATCAACGGGGTGGAAGCTTCCGGCTGCATCCATATAGCCCAGACCGTCGGTATAGGTTCCCACCCAGGTTCTGCCCTGCTGGTCCTTACAGAGGGTGAGCACGGTGCTTTGGTTCAGGAAATGCCCCTCTACGCTGTTGGTTGCTATATTAAATAGGTATAGACCATCCTTGTCGGTACCCACCCACACCTGGTTGCCCTGGTTGATGCTGAGGCTGGTAACGCAGTTTTCGCCAATCACGTTGCGGTTGCCCAGGCGGAAGCCCATGTAGTTGAAGTCGTTCTGTATGTTGCTCTGCATGAATACGCCTTTCTGCAGCATGCTCACCCAGATGTTGCCCTGATTGTCTTCTATGATGCTGGTTACCTTGCTCTTGGCCAGGTTCACCAGTCGGCTGAAGAGAGGGTTATCCTGCAGGAATCCGGTCTGAGGGTCATATACATAGATGCCCAGTCCGTCGCAGCCGATATAGAGCTTGTTGTTGCGGCTGATATAGATGTTGTCGATGGGCAGATTTCCGATGCTGCTGATTCGGGTAAAGACGTTGCTTCCTGCCCTGAGCAGATGTACGCCCTGGTTCTTGCTGGCGAGATAGATGTTGCCCAGGGCGTCCTGCTGGATATCCTGTGCGCCCACGCCTTCGGTACCGGCAAAGTGGGAGGTGACTCTACCGTTTGTTTCCTTGCGGTAGAGTTTTCCGTCTTCGGTGATGATCCAGAGTCTGCCCCGTTTATCTTCCAGGAGTTTGTGGATATATTTCAGTTTTTCCACCTCTCCCTTCATGGCATGGCATTTTTGTTCATCCTGCTTTTTGAGCATGATGCCATAACCGGATGTAGCCACGGCTACGTCTTTATTCTTTAGGGGATATACCTGCTTTACGTAGGTGGCGAGTTCTTTGCCTTTGGAATCGAGCATAGGGATTTTTAGGAATTCGCTTCCCGTAAATTCCAATAGAGAGTTGTTGGTACCTAGCAGGATATGTTCCTTCTCGTCTTGAGCAATGCTATTGATGTAGTTGCTGTTGAGACCTAAAAAATTTGACATATCCTTCTTTATTACGGTGATGTGGTAACCATCGTAGTTATTCAAACCGTTGCGGGTGGCTATCCAGATGAATCCGCTCTTGTCCTGGAACACCTGCGTGGCGAGGTTGCTCGAGAGCTGATTGTCCGTGTTGAAGAGTTTGCCGCTCTGTGCCCATGCCTGGATGGAGAAGAGGCAAATCATCATCGTGATGATTAATTGGCTTATAGTTTTCATGTTTCTTGTTTGTATTTATACTGTTATTTTCTGCTTGCAAAAATACGATTTTTAGTTGGAATATCCCAATAATTCTTTCTTTTTTTGATTACAGGAAACAAATAATATGCCTTTGGGTGTTTATTATCAGGTGATGTTACATGACGGAAAGTATATGTTGCACGACTAAACTCTTCATAAACTATCAGTTACGCAGGATAAAGCCTGTTTCTCGATTTTCTGATACCTTTGCACCATCAAAAAGAGTCAATCTTGCATTGGCATTAGGTTATGTTTATTATGAAATATGCGAAACAGCAGTTTTTTGAATGATTTTAGTTAGAATGGTTTTAGTTAGTTTGATGTTTTTTTAAGAAAATTAGGTTGATTGCATTTGAGTTCAATTTAAAAATGAACATATTTATGATTGAAAAGATCATGATTAATTGGTTTTCTAGGAATGGTGCGTAGGGATACGCGCCATTCTCTTTAAAGGTAACTGAGATTGTTTTTCGGGCTTAATAATTAATTGACAATTTAGGAAAGTGATAAAATCTAAAAATAAAATAACATGAACAGAACGAAATTTTTCATATCCCTGGCTCTTGCGATGTTTGCAATGGTGGGGAATGCGGCTGCCAGCCAGGCTGACCTGCAAGCTGACGGAAATTTGCCGGCTCTGCGTGTAGAAGGCAAGAATCTGGTTGATGCCAACGGCAAGACCGTGGTGCTGCATGGTGTGATGGATACGCCCAACCGCTACTTCAACGGCTGGCGATGGCAACAGTGGAAGGCTGACTATTCGGAAGCCGACATCCAGCCTTGCCTGGAATATTTCTCCAAGCAGTTTGCTGCCATCACCGACAAGGAGCAGGGTGCTTACTGTACCGTGTTTCGTCTGCACATGGATCCCTGCTGGACCAACGATCCATCGAAGAAGGCAGAGAACGAAGCCGATATCTCGGCATTCAACATGGCGCGCTATCGCCTCTATCTCCAGAAACTCTATATCCCAATAATTAAGGATGCCATCGCCCACGGACTCTACGTCATCGTGCGTCCACCGGGTGTATGTCCTGGCGACATCAGCGTAGGCGATAAGTACAACCGCTACCTGAAGTCGATATGGAAGGCCTTTGCTGCCGATGAGTATATCCGGCAGAATTCGGGTATTATCTCTATCGAACTAGCCAACGAGCCGGTGAGGGTTCATCTGAGTGATGGCTCTAATTCAGATAAAGCACTGCATGATTACTTCCAGCCGGTGGTTGACGAGATTCGCGCACAGGGCTTCAAGGGCATCATCTGGGTGCCGGGTGCGGGCTATCAGAGCCAGTATCAGAATTACGCCAAGTATCCTATCACCGACAGTGAGGATAATTTCTCGTATGCCGTACATGTATATTCCGGCTGGTATGGCAACATGACCGACAAGAACTGCAATCACGATACCTTTATCCGCAACTTCAAGAGTCAGGTGCCGATGGTGGAGACGAAGCCTATCATGGTAACGGAGATAGACTGGAGTCCGGAAGATCCTGACAAGGCGAGCGAAGGTCACTACAACGAATGGGGCCAGTGGACTCAGCCTAACCTGGGCAGCTGGGCAACGGCATCCACCTCGAAATGGGGAATGGCATGGAAGGCAGTGCACGACCATTACGGCAACATCGGTATGACCCTTACCCATCCTCAGGAGTATTACGACATAGACGAGTATCTGAAAACAGGCAAGGTGATTCCGGGCTTCCAGAATGCCAAGAAGCACAAACTCTTTGAAGAGTGCTGCGGCTATGCCTGCATGAACTGGTACAAGGAATGGTACATGAAACAGACGGATACGGGAATTGAGCAGAATGTGAACGATGAAGAAGTTATCGCCACCTATTATTATAATATAGCTGGTGTAAAAGTGAATAAACCTAAAAAAGGTATTTATGTAGTAAAACAATTGTTAAAGGGCGGAAAGACTCGTTCTTACAAAGTTTGTTATTAACGGCAAAGTATCTGTTACAAGAGACAAAGTGTATCTGAAATGAAACAAGTATCTTTGCACCCGCGAATAGACAATCATATAAAATATGTGAATGCATAAACTATAAAACATAAATCAAAAATGAATAGAACATGATTGAACAAGTGTTAACAATGAAACGGACAGCAGCCTTATGCTTGGTGGGAGCTTTCTGCAGCCTGAATGCTCAGGCACAGAAGATCCAGGTCAAGGGTAATCTTGTTGACGGTACAGGTGAGCCTCTGATAGGTGCCACTGTAAAAGTAAAGGGAAATCCCGGTGTCGGTGCTGTCACCGACTTAGATGGTAATTTCAGTATCAGTGTTCCTTCAGAGAATTCTATCCTCGTATTTACATACGTAGGTATGAAGACCAAGGAAGTAAAGATTGGTACGAAGAGAGAGTTCAAACTTACCCTCGAAGACGACAACGCCATCGGCGAAGTTGTAGTCGTTGGTTATGGTCAGCAGAAGAAGGCATCTGTCGTAGGTTCCATCACCCAGACTACTGGTGAGGTTTTGGAGCGTGCAGCTGGTGTCAGCGACGTTGGTTCAGCCTTGACAGGTAACCTCCCAGGAGTTGTTACAATCCAAGGCAATGGTATGCCTGGTGAGGAGGAACCTCAGATTATCATCCGTGGTTCTAGTTCATGGAACAATTCCGACCCTCTCGTTCTCGTTGATGGTATTGAACGTCCTCTGAGCAGCGTGGACATCTCTTCTGTGGAGAGCATCTCTGTACTGAAGGATGCTTCTGCTACTGCAGTCTATGGTGTGAAGGGAGCCAATGGTGTCATCTTGGTTACCACCAAGCGTGGTCAGGAAGGCAAGGCTAAGATTGACGTTGGTTTCAATGCTACGTTGAAAGCTCCTTCTAAGTTGCCTAATAAGTACGACTCTTATGATGCGTTGATGCTTCGCAACCAAGTGGTAGAGCGTGAACTGGGCATTTATCCTGAAGGTGTTTCATATCTTCGTCCTCAGTCTTTTATAGACAACTATCGAAACCAGACTACGCAGGAGCAGCGTGAACGTTATGCCAATGTGGATTGGCAGGATGCACTTTTCAAAAAGTCTGCTATGTCTTATAATGCCAACGTGAACGTGAGTGGTGGTACAAAATTCGTTAAGTACTTCGCTTCTGCTGATTTCGTGCATGAGGGTGACCTCTTCCGTGTGTATGACAATGGTCGTAATTACAATTCTGGCTATGGATACAATCGTATCAATGTTCGTAGTAACTTGGACTTTGCCATCACTAGTAGCACTACTTTGAAGGTAAATGTGGCTGGTAGCAATGGCGTAAGAAAAGCTCCTTGGAGTAACATGAGCAATAGTGAGTGGCAGATTGGTCAGCAGTGGGCTGGTGCTTATAACATCGCCCCAGATGTGTTCTTGCCACAATATTCTGACGGCACATGGGGATTCTATCCAGCTGCTTCCAATGTAAGTAACTCTGCACAGAATCTTGCTATCGGTGGTACAGCACAGGCTACAACCACTCGTATCAATACAGACTTTTCCCTTGAGCAGAAATTGGATTTCATAACCAAAGGCTTAAATTTCCGTGGTACTATCTCTTGGGATAATGTTTTTGTTGAGACAGGACGAGGTATCAATGACTTGAATAATGAAGCCCAGACTAAGTATATTGATCCTGAAACAGGTCAGATTACTTATGGTAAAGAACTTGAAGGACAGAACAAGTTTGATTGGCAGCAAGGTGTGAACTGGTCAACGGAAGGTGGTTCTGTAGATAATAACCAGACTGTTCGCAACCTCTACTATCAGTTGCAGCTCAACTGGGCTCGCAAGTATGGACAGCATGATGTATCAGCCATGGGCTTGTTCTCACGTCAGGAGAATGCACGTGGTAGTGTGATGCCAAGTTACCGTGAGGACTGGGCGTTCCGTGCTACCTATAGCTATGCAGGTCGTTACAACATCGAGTATAATGGTGCCTATAACGGATCAGAAAAGTTCAGCAAGGACAATCGTTTTGCCTTCTTCAATTCAGGTGCTATCGGATGGACCATTACTGAGGAAAACTTCATGAAGTATCTTCGTGACAAGCACATCGTCGATATGTTGAAGTTCCGTGCTTCCTATGGTGAGATTGGTGATGACAACATAGGTGACCCATTTGATTCTACTCGTCGCTGGTTGTATATGAGTCAGTGGGCGTATGGCGGCAAGAGTACTATGGATCTCGACCATACAGAGAGCATCTATACATGGTATCGACAGAACACTCTTGGAAATGATAATGTGAAATGGGAAACAGTTAAGAAAACCAACTTCGGTGTCGATTATGGTTTCTTGGGAGGCTTGATTACTGGTTCTTTGGATTTCTTCTGTGATCGTCGTAATGACATCTTGATTTTCGGCTCCAACCGTTCTGTTCCTTCTTATTTCGGAACGACAGCGCCTACTATTAATAAAGGTAAGGTTCGTACCAGTGGTTACGAGTGGGAATTGAAACTTAATAAGGTGTTTGCTAATGGTTTGCGACTCTGGGGTAATTTCAATATGACCCATGCCAAGAATAAGGTAATTTTGAAGGATGATGCCATCCTTACTCCAAGTTATCAAAAGGAGGCAGGATTTGCCATGAATCAGTATCGCTCTTATATAGATAGGGGCTTTATCAATAATATTGATGATTTGATAGGTTCTCCGGCGCACGACTCCAATGACAATCACCGTTTGGTTGGTGACTATTACATTGTTGATTTCAATGGTGATGGTGTTGTTGATAGCAAGGACTCGGCTCCTGTAGGTTATAGCAGTAGTCCGCAGAACACCTATAATGCTACTATTGGTTTCGAATGGAAGGGATTCTCTGCTTTCGCTCAGTTCTATGGAGTAACTGATGTGACCCGTGACGTATCATTGACAAGCTTTGGTAATATGCTTGATAATGTTTATGATACTGGTACTTGGTGGAATAAGAATCAAAGCAATGCAGAATGTATCCTCCCTCGTTGGGGTGCCACTGCTTCAAGTTACACCTATGGTACACAGTTTATGTATGATGGCTCTTACATTCGTTTGAAGAATGTCGAGATTGCTTATACCTGGACCAAGGGTTGGATTAAGGCATTAGGCGTAAACTACCTCAAGGTTTACTTGAATGGTAATAACCTCTGGCTCTGGACTCGTATGCCTGATGACCGTGAGGCAAACCTCGGTGGTGGTGGCTGGATGGGAGCATACCCTACGGTTCGCCGCTTCAACTTAGGTGTTAAATTCTCATTGTAATTATAAAAAAATATTCAGATGAAAAATAAAATAAAGACATTATTGTTGACGGGATGCGTCTCGCTGGCTCTCGGTACTTCGCTGAGTTCTTGTCAAGACTACTTGGACAAGGAGCCAGACTCAACAGTTTCTGCAGACGATGCCTTTGCTAATTTCCGTAATTTCCAAGGTTTCGTTGAGGAAATATACAACTGTATCCCTGATAAAGAGAAATGTAATTATTGTCCTTCATGGAACTGGGGCGATGATGAAATCTTCAATCCAGAGGGTGATAATAGAATGACCCATCAGGTTGATTTAGGTAACTTCCGTGCATGGGAATCTACTGGTAACTGGCTAAAGCGTGATGGTGCTTCTACTTCCACAAATAAGTTCGACCACGGTATTTGGAACCATGCGTGGTATTGCATCAGAAAATGTAACCTCGGTTTACAGAATATCGACAAGTTTGTGACTGGAAGTGCTGAAGAGAAAAAACTGATAGAGGGTCAGCTCTATTTCTTCCGTGCATGGTGGCATGAGGAATTGATGGAGTATTTTGGTGGTATGCCTTATGTGGATACTTATCTTGATGCCAATGCCGAACTGAATTTGCCACGCCTTTCTTATCAGGAATGCGCTGATAAAGCGGCAGCAGATTTCCGCAAGGCTGCCGATTTGTTGCCTATTAATTGGGATAAGACTTCTGCAGGTGCTGCCACACAAGGTAAGAATGATCTTCGCATCAATAAGATCATGGCTCTTGGTTATCTTGGTAAAACCTATCTTTGGGCTGCTAGTCCTTTGATGAAGAATGGTGCGCAGACTGGTGCCAGCAAGAATGGCAAGACTTATGATTATGATCAAGAATATGCTAAGAAGGCAGCTGAGGCTTTTGGTGAACTGCTCTCTCTTGTGGAAGCTGGTCAGACACAATATGCATTGGCAGAGTTTAAGTACTCAGACATCTACAATCATGAGAAATCTGCTGATGCCAATAGCTGTTTTTCTGATATATTCTATACCAAGAAGCAGAACTGGAAAATGCCAGGAACGGTTGAAGCTATCTTCCGTGGTCCATCTGCTGATTTCAATGGCTCTAACTGGAACACCTCTAAGGTCTTTGGCCCTAAGGTACAGAAAGTAGTTGCTCATGATAATGTCATTCACCAGCCTACGGCCAACCTTGTAGAGGCTTATGGAATGGCTAACGGAGAACCAATCTATTTGGTTGAGAATGGTCAGTATGTACTTAATCCAAAGTCTGGTTTCGACCCTGCCCATCCTTTCAAAAATCGTGATCCCCGTTTCTACCACGATATCGTCTTTGATGGTTTTAAGTATTTGAACGGATCACCTGGTCAGTATGCAGATTTACAGTATTGCCAATTATATACGGGTGGTAATATGCGCCCAATAGCAAATGCAAGCCGTACGGGTTATTTCATTCAGAAGTTGGTGCCTCATACTTGTAATGAAGTGGATAAAGATTACGATTGGGGTGCAGCTTTCCACTGCTATTTGCCATATATGCGTCTTGCAGACATATACTTGATGTATGCAGAGGCTTGTGCTGCATTCGGTGGTGCTACTGGCAAGTCTTCAAACTTTAGTAAGACCGCAGAAGATGCAATTAATACACTTCGCGACCGTTGTGGTGCAGGTCATGTTGCTCCAGAATTTGTTGCAGACAGCCATAAGTTCATGGACGAGGTCCGTCGTGAGCGTGAGGTAGAACTTTCTTTCGAAGGATTCCGTTTTTGTGACTTGCAGCGTTGGTTGCTTCTGACAGAGGCACCATATAATCAAAAATTCTCACAGGAGTTTGACCGTGTGGAAAGTGCAGACTTCTATAAGAATCATGATCCTAAGGACGCTGAGGTTGCCAATTATCGCAGAGAGTTGATATTGACTCGTAATTTCAATGCCAAGCACTATTGGTTCCCATTGCCAATCAAGGAGACTCAGCTCTATCCAGAGTTTAGTCAAAATCCAGGCTGGTAAGGTTTAAAATTATAAATTAGTAATACTAAATGAATAATGATAGTATGAATTCAAGATTCAAATCATATAATTATAAGCTTTTTGTAGCAAGTCTTGTGGCTTTGGCTCCTCTTGGTGCCAATGCCAAGACTGCACAGACAAGCGAATCCGACACAGCCAGTGCCGACAAGGAGATGGTTCAGGTGGCTTACCGAAAGGTAGCCAAGGATGACCTCTTGGGCGGTGTGTCTGTAGTCGATGTAGAGAACTTGATGAAGAAGAACTACCATACTTATAGCCTCGACAATATGCAAGGTTATGTAGGTGGTTGGAATGGAAATTCTCTCTGGGGTATGGATGCCGACAACGCTGGTTATCTCGTCTTGGTAGATGGCGTGCCTCGTGAAGCTAACAACGTTCAACCAAGTGAGATTGCACAGATATCTTTCCTCAAGGGTGCGCAGGCTGTAGTGCTCTATGGTAGCAAGGCTGCCAAGGGTGCTGTAGTCATAACCACCAAGCGTGGTCATAATGACGGCTTGAAGGTCGAGGTGCAGGCTAATGCAGGTTTGAATGTAGCAATGTCTTATCCTGAGTATCTTAGCAGTGCAGAGTATATGACTCTCTATAACGAGGCTCGTCGTAATGATGGTCTGTCTGAACTTTATTCTACTGAGGACATCTATAATCATGGAGCAGGTTTGAACCCTTATCGTTATCCTAATCTCGATTTCTATTCTTCTGATTATCTCAGAAAGGTGAACAGCCGTTATGAGGCTACTGCAGAAATCAGCGGTGGTGGTAAGCGAGCTCATTTCTATAGCAATATCAACTATTATCGCCAGGGCGATTATTTCAAGTTTGGTGAGGCTAAGAATAATAATACCCAGCGCTTCAGCGTTCGTGGTAATGTGGATATAGACATTACTGATGATATTAAGGCTTGGGTCAACTCCAGTGCAACCTTCTATGATTCTCATTCTGCAAAGGGTAATTACTGGGAAGCTGCTTCTACTTGGCGTCCTAATTTTCCACAGAATGCAGCTCCTCTTATCTCCACAGATATGATAGCCCCTAATGCTAAGGCTGCTTGGGACTTGATGAGCGTTGCGAAGTTGGTAGATGGCAAATACTTCCTTGCTGGTACTCAGGCAAACTCCTCTAATGTTTTTGCTGATATCTATTCTGCAGGAAGTAGTAAATTTACTAGTCGTCAATTCCAGTTTGATACGGGTGTCAATATCAACTTGCACAAGGTGTTGAAGGGCTTGTCTTTCGAGACTCATTTCGCAGTTGACTATGCTACCTCTTATAATACTTCTTTCGATAATAGCTATGCTGTTTATATCCCAACATGGGCTAACATCGATGGCAAGGATATGATTGTCGCATTGAAGAAGGAAGGTGAGGATAAAAAGTCTGGCAACCAGAACATCAGCGGAAGTACAGATAACCAGACCATGTTTTTCTCTGGTCAGTTAAACTACAACAATACTTTCAACAAGGTTCACAATCTGTCGGCAATGTTGATAGCTTCTGGCTTCCAGCAGTCGAAGTCTGGACAGTATCATAAGAACTCTAGTGCCAATCTTGCATTCGATGCTTCTTACAATTATGCCCAGAAGTATTACGCAGATTTAGGATTAGCTGCCATTCACTCTGCCCAGTTGGCTCCAGGTCATCGTGAGGCTCTCTCACCATCACTTTCTTTGGGTTGGAGACTCAAGAATGAGTCTTTCTTGAAGAATTCCAAGGTGGTAGATGACATGATGATTAGTGTATCAGGTAGTATTATCAATGAGGATATTGATATAGCAAATGGTGACAATCGCTACTATCTCTATCAGAGTATTTGGACTTCTGATTTCGGCTATGGATGGTATGATGGATCTAGCGATAAATACACCTATTCAAAAAGAGGTGAGAACAATGACCTTGATTTTATCAAGCGCAAAGAGTTGTCTCTGAATTTCAAGACATCCTTGTGGCAGAAATTGGTGACATTGGATGCAAGTTTCTTCATCAATTCGATGGAGGGTTATCTCATCTCTTCGCCAACATTCTATCCTTCTCATTTGAATACTGGTTATCCAGCGGCTTCGTTTATGCCTGTACTTAATTACAACAATAATCGTAGAGTAGGATTTGATTTCGCTGCCAACTTCAATAAGAAGGTAGGTGATGTGGATCTCTCACTTGGTGTGACAGGTACTTACTATACAACCAAGGCTACCAAACGAGATGAGAACAACGTAGAGCAGTATCAGAACAGACAAGGAAAGGCACTTGATGGCATTTGGGGCTACAAGAGCGCAGGTCTCTTCAAAGACGAGGAGGAAATCAAGAATTCTCCAGACCAAAGCTATTTTGGTGGAACAGTTAAACCTGGTGACATCAAGTATGTGGATGTAAATGGTGATAATAAAATTGACCAATACGACCAAGTCTTCTTGGGTAAGGGTGGTTGGTACGGAGCACCATTCACGCTTGGTGTCAATCTTACAGCTAAGTGGAAGAACTTTACCTTCTTCGCTCTTGGTACCGGTAACTTCGGTGCTTGGGGTGTCAAGAATAATTCTTATTGGTGGGTAAAGGGCGATAGCAAATATTCTGCTGTAGTTCGTAACCGATGGACTGAGGAAACCAAAGAGACTGCAACCTATCCTCGTTTGACATCTCTTGATGGTAACAACAACTTCCAGACATCAGACTTCTGGATGTACAAGACAGATGCTTTCCGCTTGGCTAAGGTCCAGGTAACTTACGACTTGCCTAGTACTTTGTTCCAAAAGACATGGCTTAAGGGGTTGTCGGCATACGTAAGCGGAGCTAACTTGCTTACCATTTCAGGAGAGCGCGAAGTCTTAGAGATGAACGTTGGGTCTGCGCCTCAGACACGCTATTATAATATAGGTGTAAAGGCAACATTCTAATCATTTTAAAATGTAGAAAGAAATGAAAGTAAAAAATATATTTATATTAGCAGCAATGTCGCTTACTTTGGCTTCTTGCTCAGATCTTTTCGAGCCTGCAGAGGAAAACAACCGTGGCTTGGATGAGATTTACAATGAGCCAACATACGCTCAGGGACTATTGGGATATGGTTATGCGATGCTTCCTTACAATACCAAGAGTGTTACTGATATTGCTACAGATGACGCTGTAACCAATAACTTGACAGATAACTGGCTCAAGATGGCTACAGGTTCTTGGACAGCTAATAGCGATCCTATGTCTAAATGGACAAGTGGTCGTGCTACTATCCAATATCTCAATATCTTCCTTCAGGAGGTAGATAAGGTAAACTGGGCAAAGGACGAGAATGCCCGTAAGATGTATTGTGATAGCCGTAAAGGTGAAGCTTATGCTTTGAGAGCTCTCAACTTGTATTATCTTTTGATGAATCATGGTGGATGGACAGCCGATGGCAAACTGCTTGGTGTTCCTAATTTGACAGAACCAGAGACTTCTACTGATGATTTCAACAAGCCACGTAATACATTCCAAGAGTGCTTGGATCAAATCTATAGCGATTTGGACGAGGCTGCCAAGCTTCTCCCTCTTGATTACAATGATTTGACTGATGATAACGCTGTTCCTGCCAAGTATAAGGAAATCGGAGTAAAGACCGCAGGAGACTACAACCGTGTGTTTGGTTCCATTATGCGTGGTCGTATCAGCGGTCGTATCGCTGAGGCTATTCGCTCACAGGTATCTTTGCTTGCAGCTAGTCCTGCTTTCTCTGAAGGTACAAACGTGGATTATGCTAAGGCTGCTGACGATGCAGCTACCGTTCTTGACCGTATCAATGGTGTGAGTGGTTTGTCTGCTACAGGTAATAATTGGTTTATGCAAACCAAGGAAATCGATGCGCTCGGCTCAGGTGCTTGTCCTGCTGAAATTCTTTGGCGTGGCAGTCGTACCAATGGTGCTGATGACTGGGATTTTGGTCTGAACCAAGAGTCTGATAATTTCCCTCCGTCTCTTTATGGTAAGGGTAGAATCAACCCAACTCAGAATCTGGTCGATGCATTCCCTGCTGTAAATGGTTATCCTATCAACGATGCCCGTTCTGAGTATGATAAGTTGAATCCTTACAGCAATCGAGATCCTCGTCTTGACCTTTATATCATTCATGATGGTAGTACTTATAAGGGAAAGACCATTCATACAGACATTACGACGGCTAATAACAATGATGGTTTGAATAAGATTTCCAATTCTACTCGTACAGGCTATTACATGAAAAAGCTGTTGCGTGAGGATTGTAATCCTGACCCTAATTCAAAGAATGCTCAGTATCATTATCCTGTGTATATTCGCTATACTGAGATATTCCTCGATTACGCTGAGGCTGCCAACGAGGCTTGGGGACCAACGGGTAAGGGAACTCACAACTACTCAGCTTACGATGTAATCAAGGCAATCCGTCATCGTGCCGGAATTGGCGAGTCTGGCGAGGATCCATACTTGGATGAGTGCGCTGGTAGCAAAGAGAAAATGCGTGAGTTGATTCGCAACGAGCGTCGTTTGGAACTTTGTTTTGAAAATAAGCGCTTTAGTGACCTTCGCCGTTGGAAAGCTCCTCTAAATGAGGCTGCGCGTGGTGTAGAAATCACTTCAGTGGCTGGTGTTCCATCATACAAAGACATGAAGGTTGAGGATCGCAGCTATAAAGATTACATGTATTACGGTCCTATACCACAGAGCGAAATATTGAAGTGGAGCAACTTGCAGCAGAATAAGGGCTGGGAAGTAAAAAATAACGACTAATATTTAAAATGATGAAAACAATGAAGATAAGCAAATATTTGTCCATGGCTGCATTGGGAATCTTGGCTTTTGGCTTTAACTCTTGTGAGAATGGCAACCAAGAATTTCCTGATTATGAGGGCGGTACTACTGTATATTATCCTTATCAGTATATCGAACGTTCTGTAGTTTTAGGCAATGATGAGAATCGCGATAATACGGATGATAACAATCATGTATTGTATATCGTATCTACAATGGGTGGAGCATATAATGGAAAAAACATCACATTGAATGTAGATGTTGATAATTCATTGTGTGACAATCTGTATTTTGAGGATGGAGTCACTCCTGTAAAGCCAATGCCTAGCAATTATTATACAATTCCTACCAAGACGGTTGCGTATAATGGGAAATTGCAGGGACGTCTTCAGGTTAAGTTGGAGGATGCTTTTTTTGCTGACCCAGATTGTGCAAAGAATACCTATGTAATCCCAGTTCGCATCAAGGAAATGGTGGGAGCCGATCATATTCTTTCGGGTTCTCCTTTCGTTGCAGGTACAACTCCTGTTCGTACTGATGCTTCAGCTTGGTCTGTTGCTCCTAAGGATTATATCCTTTATTGCGTTAGGTTTATGAATCCATGGGATGGCTATTATTTCCGTAGAGGAACTGACAAGATTACAGAGAATGGACAAACTCATGAGGTAAAGCGTGAAGGTGCAACTCTTGAAAAGGATGAAGTGAGTCACATTACAACCAAGAGTTTGAAGGAATGTAATTTCGTAGTCTCTGTAAATAAAGCTGACGGCTCAAAGGTCTCTTGCAACTTGAAACTTACGTTCGATGATAATGGTAATTGTACCGTTACTTCTGATACAGAGGGCATGACTGCTTCTGGTTCAGGAAAGTTTGTAGAAAAGGGAGCTAAGTTGGCTTGGGGTAACAAGGATCGTGACATCCTGACTCTCAATTACAAGGTTGATTTCGGTTCTGGTATTGCTTTGGAAACATCCGATCAGTTTGTTGCCGAGACTCGTGGTAACACCAATGGTGTTGTTCAATTCAGTCCTCAGTATATCAAGAAGTAATATTCTTGATAGATAAGTATCATTCTAATAATTTGATTATTATGAAATTGAAAAATATTAATTTAGGTTTAGGCTTGATGGCTCTCTTGGCTTTGTCTTCTTGTGCTGATGACAAGTTCTCGGAGTACAGAACTGATATGACCAAGAATTTGAAGGATTATCAGTATCTGAACAACTACGAGCCTTTGAAGAAATACGTGGAAGATATGAAAGCTGCCGGCAAGTGCAATCCCGACTTTAAGTTGGGCATTGCGCTCGAAGCAGCCGAATTCAACAAGCAGGAACTTGTATATTGCCTTGCTGGTAGCAATTTCAATGAAATGACTGCTGGTAATGCCATGAAAATGTCTTCTTGTGTGAAAGATGATGGCAGTACGGATTTTTCGTTAGTCAAGGAGTTCGTCAAGAATGCGCAAGATGCAGATATGACGATTTATGGTCATACGCTGGCTTGGCATTCTCAGGCAGCCAATAAGTACCTCAAAAATCTTATCAAGGATAAGGAACTGCCACCTGATCCAAATGGTGGAAACAAGTACTTGGAGATTGCTTGTGGCGAAGCTGGTGCCAACAAATGGGATAAACAGATTAGTTATGTGTTGCCTAAGGCATTGGTTAAGGGACAAAGTTACGTGATGACCGTTAAGGTAAAGGCTTCGGATGGTGGAACTTTTGCTGCTTGGCCTATTTGGGAAGCAAGTGATAATAAAAACCAATGGGGTGGTAGTAATGATGTTCAGTATATGGAAGATTATGACATCACTAACGATTATTCTACTTTGAAGTGGGAGTTTACAGCCAATTTCCCTATTGATAAGCTCCAGTTTGTGTTCGGTAACGTAGGAGGAACCATTTCTTGCGATGACTTTAAGTTGACGAAAGCTGGTTCTGATGAGAATCTTATTGAAAATGGAGACTTTGCAAAAGAGTCGGCTCATGGTTGGAATCCGACTGGCTGTACCATCAAGGTGGCTTCTGCAGCCGCATCTAAAGAGGTAGAACAACTAGTTCATGAGAAAACCTATACTGATGGACCTTTCCCATTCTTTGCTATGGGATGCGAACCACCTGTTGTGAATGGTGCTATCCATTTTGTTCCAACAGGAGATTGGTCTCAGTTCTTTGTTATGCCAGGTGGCGAAAATACGCTTTCTGAGGAGGGTAATTATGTGGTTTATCTTGACTTGTCTGCTTCAAAGGATGCTAGTGGAGTAGAATTGACTATGCAGAATGGTTGGGGTGGCAGTGACCAGCAAATTACTGTAAGTGTACCTGTTTCTGCTGGTCGTCATACCGTAAAACTTCAGATGCCTAATATTGCTGGAGGTAATTATGATATTATCTTGAAACCACAGACAGCAGATGCTACTTTGGATGTACATTCTGTTAAGGTTTGTCAGGTCAAGAATCTCAACTCCATTCCTCTTACAGATGAAGAGAAGAAGAAAGCTCTTACCACTGCCATGGGAACTTGGATTGATGGTATGATGGAGGCTACTGATGGTTATGTTACTACATGGGAAGTCGTTAATGAGGCGATCTCTGGTAAGGTTGGTGCTGATGGATTCAATGAGTTGCAGCATGCAACTAATGCTCCTGCTTCTGATTTAGCCAATAGCTTCTACTGGCAGGATTATCTCGGTGATATCGACTATGTTCGTACAGCCGTAAGAGATGCACGTAAGAGCTTTGCTGAGCACAATGGTAATCCATCTAAGTTGAAGCTCTTTATCAATGACTACAACTTGGAAGGTTACTGGGATCAGCACGCTAAGCTGAAGAGCTTGATCCACTGGATTGGTCTGTGGGAAGATCCTAATGCAGAGGAGCCTGTTGTTATCGATGGTATTGGTACACAGATGCACGTAACATGCTATGGTGATGCAACTAAGCAGGCTAAGCTTCAGAGCGACATCGAAGAGATGTTTAAGTTGATGGCTAAGACAGGTAAGCTCGTCAAGATTTCTGAGCTTGATATGGCTTATGAGGATGAGGCTGGTACTTCTGTTACCTTCGACAAGATGACTGAGGAGCAGCACAAGCAGATGCGTAGTTTCTATACATTCATCATCCAGAAGTACTTCGAGCTGATTCCACAGGCTCAGCAGTATGGTATCACTCAGTGGTGTGCTACTGATTCTCCTAAGGATTCAGGTTGGCGTCCAGGTTGCCCTACAGGTCTTTGGGATAGCAACTATCTCCGCAAGCACACATACGCAGGTTTCGCTGCTGGTCTTGGTGCTCCAGAATATTGGAAGGAAGCCAAGTAATTACTCTAAAAGACATTAGTTTTAGGTTTTATCATACATAGATTAACCGAAAAAAAAATGTTAGTCGTTAAGGTTGGTCGTGTCGTGATGACATGACCAATTTTTTTATCCAAAAGCATCTTTATAATTGATATTTAACATATAACAAATGAGACGTTTAATAATTATCGCATCTCTTTTCATGAATCTGTGCCTTCCTATGGGGACACAGGCAAGTAATGGGGGCAATGTAAGCCCCGATCCTAATTTTCAAATTTATCTCTGCTTCGGACAGTCGAACATGGAGGGTAATGCCGCCATCGAAGACATCGACCGGACAGGAGTAAATCCAAGATTCATGGCAATGTATGCCGTGGATGATGAGAAGGCAGGATGGAAAAAGGGACAGTGGCATACCGCTGTCCCTCCCCAGGCTCGTCCTAGTACTGGCCTTACTCCTGTAGATTATTTCGGAAGAAAGATGGTGGATAACCTGCCAGACAGCATCAAGGTGGGAACCATCACCGTGGCTGTGGGTGGCGCCAGCATCGACCTCTTTGACAAGCGTACCTATAAGGCGTATCTGAAGAAGCAGCCCGACTGGATGAAGAACTTCGCTTCCCAGTATAACGGCAATCCATACGCCCGACTCATCGAGCTTGCCAAGATTGCCCAGAAGCAGGGTGTCATCAAGGGAATCCTGCTGCATCAGGGAGAAACCAACAATGGTGATGTCAACTGGCCTAACCGGGTGAAGACCGTGTATAACGATATTCTGAAAGAGTTGCACCTGAAGGCAGAAGATGTACCTTTGCTCGTGGGCGAAACCGTTCAGAAAGACCAGGGCGGCAGCTGCTGGCAGCATATCGCCATTGTGGATGATATCGCAAAGACCATCCCTACTGCCCACGTCATCTCTTCCAAGGGATGTCCGCAGCGTGGCGATGGATTGCATTTCATTGCCGAAAGCTATCGCACCATGGGCAAGCGTTATGCCAACATGATGCTCTCTCTGCTCGGCATCATTCCGGATGCCAACTATCCGCGTGTGGACAAAGACCATCGTGCCTATGTCAAGCTCCATGCACCGGAAGCAAAGCAGGTTATCTTCGACATCTGCGGAAAGAAGTATCCTATGAAGAAGGATTTCGACGGCGACTGGTATGGTGTTTCAGACCCATTGGTAGTAGGCTTCCACTATTATTTCCTGAATGTGGATGGTGTACAGGTAGTAGATCCTGCCAGCGAAACTTATTTCGGCTGCTGCCGAGAGGCGAGTGGCTTGGAGGTTCCTGAGGGAGCCGAAGGCAACTACTATCGTCCTCAGCAGGGAGTAGCACAGGGTCAGGTTCGTTCGGTATCTTACTATGCTGCATCTCAGGGCAAGTTCCGCAGAGCCATGGTTTATACGCCTGCAGAATATGAAACCAATCTGAGCAAGCGCTATCCAGTGCTCTATCTGCAGCACGGAATGGGCGAGGATGAGACGGGCTGGAGCCATCAGGGCTATATGCAGCACATCATGGACAACCTTATTGCCGAAGGCAAGGCTGAGCCTATGATTGTGGTGATGGAGAGCGGCGATGTAAAGCAGCCTTTCGTGCCACGTCCGGGCAAGGATGTGAATGAGGAGCGCAAGCTCTATGGCGCATCTTTCTACGATGTGATTATCAAGGATCTGATTCCGATGGTAGATAAGAAGTTCCGAACCTATACCGACAGAGAGCATCGTGCGATGGCTGGCTTGTCATGGGGCGGTTGCCAGACTTTCAACACCGTGTTGCCGAACTTGGATAAGTTCTCTGCCCTGGGAACCTTCAGCGGTGCACTTTTCGGTGTGGATGTCAAGACCTGCTTCAACGGCGTCTTTGCCGATGCAGAGAAGTTCAACAGTCAGATAAACTATATGTTCATGGGCTGCGGTTCAGAAGAGAACTTCGGCACAGAGAAGATGGCGAAGGAATTGAAGGACCTGGGCATCAAGCTTGATGTCTATGTTTCTCCTGGCACTCATCATGAGTGGCTTACCTGGCGCCGCTGTCTGAAGGAATTTGTGCCACATCTGTTCAAGTAACAAGACTGGAAATCGATAGGATAATATAAAAGAAATCCCGACACTGCCTGGCAGTTTCGGGATTTCTTTTTGTTATATTTCTAATATCTTATGTTTCTTTTTGTTTTTTTATTATGTTTCGCAAAGTAATTGTAACATGAGAGAAAGTCATTTCACGAAATAAATCTTAACCCACATTGCAGTCACCCGTTATGTAACTCCTTGATT
>ULSX01058803.1_pt1 | contig 57670 bp, 50 predicted proteins | sample 1957031 | NCBI WGS metagenome assembly ULSX01 (sample SAMEA4835718, study PRJEB28245) | human gut metagenome | biome: gut microbiome; material: fecal sample | place: Denmark | collected 2008 | reverse complement strand
AACTTGGTTCGCAAAAGCTGTCTGGAACGTACTGGTAAAGAGCCTATAGGGGTAGAAGGTTAGAGGAGCATGGCCACCAAGTGGTTTACTTCGATTCAAATATACTTGTTTTCTTGTTAGATGAAAAGAAATCCTTAGACATGTAGCGCTATAATCGTTTCAAAAAGTTAAAAAAGAGTGTTTTGTTGCTTAAAGATTTGTTTTTTCCAAGAGAAATCTTTATTTTTGCTTTAAAATGGAATTGTTATGAGCAAATATAGATTTAACATAAGCGATTATCATGCCATAGAAAATGCTGATATTCTGGTAGATGGAATAACAGTTTTGGCTGGACCTAATGGAAGTGGCAAAAGTACCATTTCCAAATGGTTGTATTATATGGTGGATGTTGCCACTAGATTCGATGAGTATGTAGGCAAGGGTGTAAATGATGAATTCAAACATAGTTTGCAGATTCTTGCACGTGCTATTCGAGAAATATGGGGGTATCGCAGTAGTAGAAGTGAAATCTTGTCGTTGGCGGCCAATATTGATGCTTTGAAAAAAGAAATTAATGTTGGAGCAGCTGTTGATGAGGTGGCTAAAAAATATAATTCTATAGTAGCCGAGTTTACAGAACAGGTAAGACCTGAGTTTCTTTCGGATGATGTATCTGCCTTAAGAAAGGTGAGGGTTATAAACTATTTAAATCAATTAATAGAGGATTCTGATAACATTGAAACATTTGATAATTTTGAGACGAAAATGTTTCAACAGACCAATAGGATGCTTGATGATTGGGAAAAGCGACTTAGTACACGCTCTATAAAAGACGTATATAGCTTTATAGAGGAGTATCTTCGTGAAGATGATGTTGTTCCAGAGTCGATGCAACTTTGGGAGGATGATGTCAATATAATCTCTGAGGAGAGTCTGGGCTCATTGTTTAACATAGAACGAGCTATTTATATTGATACACCTATGGCATTGAATGCTAAAAATTTGGCAGACAATGTGTTCTTGCAGCGTCTTCATGGTAACATGACTCATTCTCTAGGTAGGACTTTGGATAAGTCAAAGATGCTTCTCTTGCGTATCGCTCGATTGCTTAATGGTAAAATCTCACAGATTGATAGCCTTCTAGGCGAGACAGAACTCTATTACGAACGAAAAGATGAGCATCTTAAATTGCCTGTGGAAAAAATAGCTACAGGTATGAAGACTTTTGCTTATCTTTATCAGTTGATCAAGAATGGATATTTGGATGATAAAACTATCTTGATGATTGATGAACCTGAGGTTCATTTGCATCCGCAGTGGATTGTGGAATATGCCAGACTGCTAGTGTTGATACATAAGACATTGGGAACGAAACTGATTTTGGCTAGTCATGATCCCGACTTTATTGCTGCCATCAAGGCCATAGCCAAAAGAGAAGAGGTGTTGGGGGAGACAAACTTCTACATATCTTCCAACGAAGAGCAAGAATGTTCTTATCGTTATAACTTTAAGTGGTTAGGTAAAGACATTGAGCCTATTTTCGAATCGTTTAACATAGCCTTGGAAAGGATTCAGCAGTATGGCGACACAGATATTTGACAATGATTTTCTTCATACTCATCCTATCTACCAAGATGTGCATTCCACCTTAGTGGATGTCTCGAACAGAGACTATGCTATGGCTCCTTTTGATAAAAGGATTGAATGCTTGGATATGGATGATTATGAGGCTCACTATGTGCAAAATGGTGCTAATGATAGTACGATGGATGCTGTGATCGGTATAGCCAATTATGATAATAATCATAAGAGTGGCTCTAGTCTGCTGATGGTGGAATTGAGATTGGGATATCAGTCAGCCAAGAACATAACGGCATTGAGCTTAAATAATAAGGTTAAGCATACGATGACTCTTTTGAATGCAGCTGAATTTCCAATTTCACAGGATGCTATTTTTGTCTTTAAGGCAGATGTTTGTCAGCAAGCCAAACATAAGTTGGATGCTTTAGGTCATTCCAATACTTCTAGAAGAAAATGGATAGTGATGTCCCCCGATGTCTTCGGAAAAGCTTATATGGCAAAAGAAGATATTCCGTATGTTCCATTGCATAACTATAAAGCAGTATTGGCAAACTTTTGTCGTTTGATAGATTCGCATCTTTGGGATGAAGTGGAAAAGGAGTTTGAAACTTGGGGAAGCAAAATGTATAGCAGAATTTCTTACATAAGTCAAGAGCGTGAATTGCTGGAAGATATGCTACGTAATGTTTGGAATAAAATTACATCAGAGAAAGATAAAGTAGATGCAGATACGTGGGATTATATCAGCCTTATCAAGGAGGATTACCCACATATACTTGGTTAGGGTTCCTCATTGGCATGAACTCGAAAAGTTAAGCAAGGAAGATAAGATAGAAGTTATTGCCTTACTTTCCATGTCGATAACAAATGCAGAGGAAATCAAAGCACCTGCCGACAGAACAACGGAAATGATAGAACGTTGCTGTGGTTGGAGCCTTTGGATAAGTTCTGCCACACTTGGCAATTTTGAATGAGGGTCCCACAGATATCACGGATTCCCACAGATTTTTTTGACCTATGCGGTCATTGGGACTATATACGAAAAAGCCCCAACCTTATGCGGGTACATAAGATTGGGGGAGAAAATGAATGTATGAGATGAGTACGGAAATTTATATTTGATGAGAGAAGGAGACTAGATGTGGAAATGGATGTTGGAAAGCCACTTCTTGACATCGAAACATGGACACTCCTTGTGGACACCGGGGAGATCTCTGTGGCCTAGGATCTCGGCTTCAGGATAGTCGGTACAGAGACTCTTCAGAAGCTCTCTCATCGCAGCCTTCTGCGCTGGCGTGCGGGTGTCGGCAGGACGACCATTGGCATCCAGACCACCCTCGTAACAGATGCCGATGCTGTGGGCGTTGTAATGACGGGCATGAGCTCCAGGCTCCGACTCTGGACGGCACGGATAAATCACTCCGTCCTTCGTGATGTAATAGTGATAACCGATGTCACGGAAACCACGCGCTAAATGACACGCCTCCAATTCGCCTACCGTGAAGTCCTGGGTGACTCGGGTGGCACTGCAGTGGATGACGATTAAATTGATCTTTCTGTTCTTGATCATAGGCAACTCTTGTTAATGATTACTGAATACTGATTATAGAAAACTGATTACAGAATACTGATTACTGATGATGGATTCATTACACTCCCTTGCAGCTCTGCACACAGACGGCAGAAGCAATGGCGGTAAGTACTGTGATGATAAGATTGATGATCTTCTTGATGGTTTCTTTTCTCATGGTCTGATGATTTACTAAAACTTGATTTACAAAACTTGATTTACTAAAACTTGATTCAACTGAAATGTTCATAACTAGGGAGATATCCTAAGAAGGAAGCCCTATCACCCAGACACCCGTTCAGAGCTTGCTTTTGATGATTGTTGCAGATGATTCCTGCCTCTTGATGCTCTCGGAATGCCCCTGACGCCATACGGCTCCCTTCTTTCAGATTTTACTATTCTCGGCTACAGACTTACGTTTTCGTCGCCGCCTCCATCTGTTGTACCGCTATCCGTGGTGCCACCGCCGCCTTCAGTCTGGCTGCCACCACCTCCGGTAGTCTGGCTGCCACCACCTGATGGATTATCCTTGCCGGTATCATCCGGATTACCTGGATTCCCTGGATTCACCGGATTACCTGGATTCTCCGTTGCAGGAGCTGCCAGATTGATGAGCTTGATCGTGGTGTCAAGATTCTCGGTCTTGAGCTCGCCAGTGGCTCTGGCTCTCAACTTCAATCCCAGGATGTACTTCGCCACGTTGAAGTCTTCCTTGGTGGGTGCACCGCCTTTCACCTTCAGTCCGAGGGAGAAAATGGCGATGTCGGCAAATTTCACATTTTTGCCCAAGAGGAGCAACTCCTTGGTGCAGGCTGCTGCATCGGTCAGCATACCGAGGATGGCACCCTTGCTGTAAGGGGTGTTGTGGCTAGCCATGTGAGCGGCGAGCTCTTCGAGTCCGATGGTCTCATCGGATACTACTCGTGGAAACCATTTGCCGCAAGCTTCGGCAATCTTCTGGTTCGTGTTCTGGTATAAGACAATTCTGATCATAACGTTTAAATGGTTAAATTATTAAAGTTAATCGGCGCTGCGCATTGCCCGTGGTTCTTTCTGAATCACAATGCAAAGATACAACATTCAGAATCCGCCATTCACGGTTTCTCACGTTTACTCACGGTTTCTCACTGATTTTCACGTCTTTTTCTGAAGATGAGCCCGGAAGAATGATTTTCTTCCTATGGCTCGCCCAGATAGTCGAAGATGTAAGCTACCTGTATCGGACTGAATTCCTTCGACCATTTGGTGTAGCCGCTCTTCACCAGAACATCGTGGAGAGGCTTGCAGCGGTTGATCCATCTTCTGAGATGGGCACTTGCCACTTCGGGAGTGGCATCAGGGAAATACTCAAGAGCTAACTCTTGCTTGGAATAACATTTCTGTTCCATATTGATTGAAATTTAAAAGTGACTTGTTTACGATGCCTAAGTGACTTACTTACGACCCGTAAGTGACTTGCTTAGGATGCCTGAGTGACTTACTTAGGATGCTGGAGATTTTTTGCTCCGGTATGACACTTATGACACTTATGACAGGCTTTTCTTGAAATCTCTCTCACGTAGGCGGGCGGGAGGCCTTTCTGGAAAATTTTTCCTGCCCGCCCGCGTGAGGAAAGTTTTAGAAAACAAGTGTCATAAGTGTCATAGTGTCATAAACGGCATCAGAACGGAAGGTTGCTACTGGCATCGATTCCCAGGGAAATCTGATAGTTCCTGATCTCTTCTGCCGTACGGACGATGGCGATGAAACCACGGCATCTTGTATTGCGAAACCTCTTGAATCCCAGGTCGCTGAATGCCTTGCCTATCTTCTGGCTGCTCAGCTTCTGAGTAATGTTGCAGCCGATGATCTGCATCGCCCGGGCTACGGACACAAACTCCCCTGTCTCTCCCTCCGAAGGCTTCCGGAAGTAGAGATCCACCAGTTCCTGTTCGAGGCGTGGCGTCTCGAATTTGCTGTTGTGCCGGTTCTGTCGCTCTATCTCTTCATCCGTAAACCAGTAGCGGTAGCCGCTCTTGTAGAGGGCATAAGCCTGGGCATAGATGCCGGGATGATTGAAGGGATGCAGGCGAGGGGAGACGATGCTCTCTACCTCGAAAGGCAGCCAGCGGCGGGTTCCCGTAGGATCGTTCAGAAACTCCGGATTGTTGCCCGTGCCGCAGAAACTGTTGATGTGCTTGCGCTGCTCGGCATAGTGGGCATAGGCGGCTCGCTCGTTGATATACTGCATCGTCACCGCTGCCTTCAGCTGGTTCATCTCTGATGCCGACATCGTATCCAGCTCCTCGCAGCAGATAAGGGCATACTGCGAGAGGGCGATGAGGTCATCCTTTGTCATTCGCTTGGCATTGGTCTTCGTGTAGAAGTACTGCTTCAGCTCCGGCGGAAGGAGATGATTGAACCAGGTGGTCTTGTTGGCACCCTGTCTTCCGATATAGACCAGGATGACATTGTTGACCGCCTCTGGATCCAGCCAACCGGCAATCATAGCCACGAGCCACTTTTTCAGGCATTCCTCGAAGCTCAGCACAGAGCTGTCGGTATCCTTCACCTTCACGGTGGCAGCGAGTTCGGCGATGTAGTCCTTGTCGCCCTCCTTCCAGGGCGGGAGATGGGCGAAGTAATCCTCGAAGGGATTGAATACGGGCGTATAATCGCTCTCGATGACATTGCGCATATCCAACTTATTTACTTTCACCGTGAGTGACATCTTGGTCCAGAGCGAGTTGACGTGGCGGTCGAGGAGTATCTGCCATCGTGGCGGCTTGTCGGAAGACAGAGAGGCGCCTTCTGGGATTTCCAGGAACTCGTATCGCTGGGTGATGAGATTGTATCGGAGACGGATATGCCCATCGAGAAAATTCCTGATTTCCTCGACCGATGCGAAGCGGCTGTCACTGCCGCCATTTCCACCGCTGCCACCGCCTCCTCCTGATGCCTTTCTGGAGGCGCCTGGAGTGTTGTCGTAGCACGACTTAATGACCTGCTCCACATCATTATACTCGGGAAATTTCTGGAGAGCCCACTTCAGTACATCGGCATGGGCATAGCGCTTCTTGGCGAGCATATAGCCCACCCGCATCACATAGTTGTTGTGCTTGCCTGGCTCGTAAATAATCTTGTCGGCTGCGAGTTTCGGTTGGATGATTTGCTCGTAGTAGGTATTGATGCGGTCCTGTTTCTTCAGCTGCTGATTCTTCTTCGTTGCCTCGGTATGGAATTGTGAAATTTCCTCGGCGGTGAAGGGTTTGGCACAGGATTTGTAGTATGCTTCAGGATCGTAGGCGAGTCCGCTGAGCCGGTTGACGTTCTTGCACTGGAAGTCAGCTTTTTTGCCAATGAGCTGCTGATAGTAGGCATTGCCCTTGGCGAAGGCAGCGGGGTAGTCATCTCCCTCATAGGGATAGATGACTCGGATACCGTTGCCGCTCATCGTGATGTAGCAGAGCAGGGTATGCGGATCGTCGCAGAGTTTCTGCTTCAGGGCGTTGAGAGCCGTGATGTCGGGAGGCACCTCGGTGAAGAGCTCATCGAAATCTACGAGAGATAGGTGGGTGAGTTCCCGGATGTTGTCCTGACCCTTGCCTCCTTCGAGGTAGCAGGCTGGAGCAAAGAGGGGTGCATCTGCCTTGTAGGTTTTCTTGCCTGTAAGGCGGTAGGACTGGGTGAGGAACTTGAGTTTCTCATCGGTTTTCATAAATTCGACCAGCTTTTCTAGGTCTCCTGGTAAAGGAGTCTTGCTGGTCATGTTCTGGAAGATTGTTACATGTTTCATATCGCAAAGTTACAAAAAAGGATAGAAATGGCGGTTCCCGTAGTGGGAACTGACAGTTTAAATACATCAATTTTTTAAGTTTTTTTAATTATGATCAAATCAAATTATCACGTTGACATGAGTCAATTTGGCAAAATTTTGGTTGAAGTAATGAGTAAGTATCATATTACTTATTCTAGTTTGTATCACACCACTGGTGTGAGCAAGGAGTACATTTCCGCAGTCTGAGGAGGTCAGGCCGATTATCATCACAGCATTTATGTGAGAATTGTTAATGGGCTTGAGGGCTGGATTCCGGAGAAGGATTATCCGGATATTAGAGATAAACTTATCCGTGCATCGTATGGGGATAAGGTATAAAATAAAAGAACGCAAGCCCGCTAGGCGTTCCGCCGGATTTCAAATCCGGCGTTAAAAAATGGCCTAACCTATTTAGGCTCTGCGGATTTGCAATCCGCAGCAAAGAAGTATGCTTTTCCTTTTGTTGGGGGATTACAAATCCCCCGGTTTTTAATAGGTCGAACCTTTTTCTACGGCGGATTGCAAATCCGCCGGGACGGAGGAGCAGAAGTGCTGAATTCAAGAAAAAATCCCACGATTTTCTTGCTCAATAAGAATAAAAACCTTATCTTTGCAGCAGACTTAGAAGAAAACCGAATATCTCGGAACAAACAAGTGATAAATGATAAGGAGACAATTTTATGAAACAGATAGAGGAAAGATACATTAGCCTGCTGACCGATTTCGGCTTCAAGCGAATTTTTGGAACGGCAATGAACAAGGATTTGCTCATTTGCTTCCTCAACAGCCTGTTTAATGGCAGACAGGTTGTGAAGGATGTGTCGTATCTGAATCCGGAGCATGTGGGAGATGTCATGAGGGAGTATGAAGCAAGTAAGATGGCATATCGTGACATCAAGAATTCCATTGATACTGCGAAAAGAGAAGGTAAAATAGAAGCTAATACAGAAACTGCCCAACGTTTGCTGGCTATGGGACTTTCTCCAGAACAGGTTGCTAAGGCAACTCTGCTACCCTTGAAAATCATTGAGAATCTTCGTAACTCATAAAAAAGCATATTACTGAGTATAAGAAACTAAGAGTTCATCGGATTATTTTTGGTAAGCTGAGGTATAGAGTCCCACAGTATAAAAAATTAAAGGCTGGTAGGAATTTTTCCTGCCAGCCTTTTTTGCTTCTTCTTAATTTGCCTTTTACCTTGCTTTTTGATACTATACCTTCTGCTTATTCACAGGCTGTCTTTTTCCTCAAGCTATACTTTCCGTGCTTATCGAATACAATCCAATAGAGTACAGGAAGGATGGTGGCGATGAGCACCATCGAGATGAGGGTTCCGAAGAAGATGACGGCTCCCATCGGAGACCACAATGTGTTGTTCTCTATCATCATCGGCAATACGCCTACCGAAGCTGCTGCTGAGGTGAGGAAGATAGGACGCATACGGCGCTCACCAGCCTGGAAGGCGGCATCTCTTACCGAAAGACCCTTGTCGCGGCGAAGTTCCTCGGCATAGTCGAGCATGATGATACCGTTTCTTACCAGAATACCCATCAGACTCACGACACCCAGAATGCAGGTGATGCTGACATCGAAGCCGGTAATCAGGAGTCCTATCGCTGCACCGAAGATGCAGAGCGACATGGAGGAGAGATTCACCAGAGCCAGGCTGATGCGCTTGAAATGGAAGAGCAGAATGAAGAAGATGATCAATACGGCTACCAACACTCCCGATATCACCTGTGGCATGGTTTCGCCATCCTTTTCTGCCATACCGCCAATCTCCCAATCCAGATCGGTACCGAGTGGGAGTTTCGATACTTCCTCTTTCAGCTTGTTGGACAACTGGTTGGCATTATAACCTCTCAACGGTTCACCGACGATGGAAATGGTGCGTATGCCATTGCGTCGGACGATGCAGCCATCGTGCCAGTCGGGAGAAATCTTAGCCAGCTGACGGAGCGGCACACTTGATGTTCCGCCCATCACAGGGATGTATTCGTTGGCAAGGTCGCTGTCGTTCTCCGACTTCAGTACCATCTTCACCGGATAATCGCCTTCCCAGAGGGTGGACATCGGAATGCCATCGCCAAAATGAATGGCAAGATCGGCAGAGAGCAGTGTCTTGTTCACACCCAGACGGTTGGCCTCGGTAGCATCCGGCGTAACCCGGATGCCCGGCAACGGCTCCTCGAAATTGGTACGGATCAGATTGATACCTTCTATCTGATGCATGCAGGCAGCTATCTTCCTGGCGGCAGCCTTCAGATCGCTGATGCTGTCGCCGCTCACTCTTACTTCGATAGGGTAGCTGGCATTGTTGTAATCCATCTGCTTGAAGCGGATGTAGCAATCCGGGAAGTAGTTGGAGTAGCGGTCGGCATATCGGTCGAGTACCTCTTCGGTGGCACCGTTATCTACTGTATTCACGATGAACTGGGCAAAGTTGGGACCGCCAATCTGCGGAGCGTAGGTGGTATGGAAACGGGGTGAACCCTGTCCGATAAACGTGGTTACCGCCGTTACCTGCGAGTCGCGCTGCAGGATGTGAGCCATCGAATCTGCTACCTGTGCAGTTCTATCGGCTGTGGTTCCGTTAGGAAGATAGAACTCCACGGCAAACTGGTTTCTCTCGGCAATAGGCATCATTCGCTGCGGAAGATTCACGAAGATGACGGCACCGATGCTTACCAGCACCACGCCCACGATGAGGGTGATGCGAGGACTGGCGAAACAGTGCTTCAACAGCCAGGTGTAACCCATCTGAAGATAATCGAGCGGCTTCTTCCGGGCGTTGGGGGTAGGCTGACTGCTGATGCCCTGATGAATCACCCTATATTGTAAATAAGGTGTAAGCAGCAGCGAAACCGTGAGCGAGATGCTCAGGATGATGAACATTGCCCAAGGGAACGACTTGACGAAATCGCCCATGTCACCATGCATGGTAAAGAGGAACGGGAAGAAGGTGAGCGAAATGCTGAGCGTGGCGGAGAGTACCGACATGAAGAACTCACGTGGGGCAGCGATGGCTGCGTGCCAGCGCGACATGCCGTGGCCCAGCTTCTCCATATAGTTGTCGATAATGACAACGGAATCATCCACCACCATACCCAGGGTTACGATGAGGGCAGCCAGGGTGACGGTGTTCAGTTCCATACCGAAAAGATAGAAGATGCCCAGCGAAGAGAAGATGGTGATCGGGATGCTGAGGGCGGATACCTCTGCCACGCGGCGTGGCATAAGCAGGATGACCACGATGATGACGGAGATGACCGAGATGAGCAGTTCGCGAAGGAAGTTGAGCACTGATTCGCTCACCACCTTGCTCTGGTCGGTGATGGTATTGATATGCACATCATCGGGCAGGGTCTGCTCAAACTCATCCATCGCCTGGTGAACGTCTTTTCCCATCTTCACGATGTCATTGCCCGGTCGCATCTCGATGGAGAGGAGCACGCATTTGTTGCCGTTGCTCTTGATGTATTTGCTCAATTTGGGATATTCTCTCCTGATCTGGGCAATATCCTTCAGCCGCACGATGTTGCCCTTGGGGTCGGAATAGACAATCTGCTCTGCCACATCGCGCTCGTTGTTGTAGGAGTCGGTGATGTGGATGGGCAGGTTGAGGTTGCCCAGCTCCAGGTTTCCACTCATGGTGGTGAAGCCCTGTAGGGCGAGCTGGTTGAGCACCTTGTAGGACCCGATGCCGTATTTGGCCAACTTGTTCTGGTCCAGATAGATACTGATCTGTTCGTTCTCTAGTCCGTAGGTGCGGAGATTGGAGATGGCATCGATGCGGCGCAGGCGGTCCTTCAGCCGGTCGATGTAGGTGTTCAGTTCCCGATAGGTTTTCTGCTTGCTTTCCATCGTGATGAGCAGGGCAGAGGTATCGGCGATGTCGTCCACTGCCTGCAGGGCGAGAACGCCTGATGGGAGTGATGCCTTGAAGGCCTGCAGTCCGTGCTTGAACTTGCTCCAGAAGGCATCCCTGTCTTCTACATCATCGTTGAGTTCCAGGAATACGATCAGCATGCCGTCCTTGCTCTGGGTGTAGGTCTTCTTCTTGTTTACTTCCTTGTATCCGAAGATGAAATTCTCCAGGGGTTTCGCCACCCGTTCTTCCACCTCATCGGATGTGGCACCGGGATATACGGCAACACAGGCACCCTGGCGGATGGTGAATTGCGGCATTTCCTGCTTAGGCATGATGCAGATGCCCAGAATGCCCACGAAAACGAGCATACCCATGAGGAGCATCACGATATTATGGTTGCACATCGCCGATTCGATGAACGAACGCTTAATGATGCGGTTGGGTTTTCTCGTAATGCGAGCCTTGATATGGTCGTGAAGAGCGGTGTCCTTCTGCGGAATCCTTGGCTTGTTTGTATCTTGATTTTTGTCTTGATTCATATCTTTTCCCTCCACATTTTATCGGTTGTTACTCTTTCCGGTATCAACCATCATACCTTCTGATACCTTCTGCTGACCATTGATGATGACCTGGTCGCCAGTATGAAGTCCCGAGAGAATGATGATGCCATCTCCCTCAAAATCGCCTATGGTTACAGGTTGCTGGTGCGCCTTGCCGTTTACTACGGTCCAAACGAATCGGGAGTTATCTACATCCAATTCAACGCTTTGCGGCGGAACGATGATATGAGCCGGGGATGCAGCGCTGCCCTGAATCTGGGCGTTGCAGACCATACCCGGGAGCAGACGACCCTGCGGATTGGTGATACCCACCTTGATGTCGTAGGTATGCGAGATAGGATTGGCATCGATGCCTTTTTCTGAGATGGTTCCATAGAAGACGGCTCCTGAAAGAGCGGCAACCGTCAGCTTCACCTTGTCGCCTACGTGGAGATGCGAGATTTCTGCTTCGGGTACGGAAACTTTGGCATTGACCTGAGCCACATTGGCGAGTTTCAGCACGGGCTGACCAGGAAGCACGTAGGTTCCCATATCCACATTCTTGGCAGCAATGACGCCTGAAAATGGAGCGGTGAGTGTAGAGTGGGAGAGTTGCTGACGGGCGATGCTTTCGGCTGCCTTCGCCTGTTCCAGTTTACTTTCTATCTCCACCCATTTCATATCCGAGATGGTGCCCGACTGATGGAGGGGCAGGAATCTCCTGTAGGCATCTTCTGCCTGCTTCAGGGTGGTGAGGGTAGCCCGGTGAGCCTCCTTCACGGTAGTAGGGTTGATGGTGGCGAGCAACTGACCTTTGCAGACTCTGTCGCCCTCATCTACACGGATGGAAGTGATATTTCCGGCGATTTCGAAACTGAGTGTTGATCCCATCTTTTCCTCGATGGTACCCACATAGTCTTTCGTTCCCCCCAGGTTTGTATTTCCTACAGAGATTGTTTCCACCTTGATATTCTTCTTTTCCATCTTCCTGGCTTTTTCCGTACATCCTGTCAACAGCAGGCAGAATCCCGTAATCATCAGACTGCATCCCATGAATATCAGACAGCTGCTACTGCATTTCATGAGCCATCCTGTCATACCATCTTTCTTTTTCATATCTTCTTCTTTTTGTTATTTTTTTGCAAAGGTATGAAATAATGGCGAATGTAAGGGGAACAAAGTATTAAAAAAGTATTAAATATCTTTAAGAGCTAACGTTTTTTTAGAAAAAAGATGTAACTTTGTATGTTGGAATAAACCATATAATTAAAATTCAATATGAAGAAAATCTTATCTATTGCTTTTGCTGCCTTATTGGCAACATCTTCTTTTGCCCAGAAAAGCGAAACGCTGCTGGAGCGCAACCAATTAGCAAAAACTCCTCCTATGGGATGGATGACATGGAACCTCTTTAAAGGTGACATCAGTGAACAGCTGATCAAGGAAACTGCCGATGCCATGGTAGAACACGGTTTCCGCGATGCCGGTTACGAATACATCTTTATAGATGACTTGTGGCAGGGAGGTCGTGACCGTCATAATAACATCATTCCAGACCCTAAGAAATTCCCGAATGGTATCAAGGCACTTGCCGACTATGTTCACTCCAAGGGATTGAAGTTGGGTATCTATTCTGATGCCGCCCAGCTTACCTGCGGTGGATGGACAGCCAGTTATGGTTTCGAGGAGCAGGATGCCCGCACCTTTGCTTCGTGGGGTATCGACTATCTGAAATATGACTACTGCAATGCTCCAGAGGACAGTGCCACAGCCCGTAAACGCTATCATGCGATGGCTCAGGCTTTGAGCAAATCGGGTAGAAACATCGTTCTCGGTATCTGTGAATGGGGACAGCGCAACGGCGAAGAATGGTGTGAGCAGGTTGGCGGTTCGCTCTGGAGAACCAGCTATGATGTAAGAGATATGTGGAAAGATATCGTGAAGCAAGGCGGTATGGGTATTCTCGATATCGTGAATATCACAGCACCGCTCGCCAAGGATGTTCGCCACGGACAGTGGCCTGATATGGATATGCTGGTTGTGGGACTGAATGGCAAGGGCGGACCATCCAGTGATCTGGGTGGAGTTGGCTGCAGCTATACTGAGTATCAGACCCAGATGAGTATGTGGTGCATGATGTCATCAGTATTGGCATTGAGTAACGATCTCAGAAAGCTTTCTGCTGAGGATAAGCGCATTCTCCTGAACAAGGAAATCATCGCCATTGATCAGGATCCGTTGGGCAAGGCTGCTGAGCGCAAGGTAAATCAGGCTGATTATCAGATTTATGTTCGTCCTTTGGCAAATGGTTCTCATGCCGTTGCCATTCTTAACTGTGGTGATAAAGATAAGTCTATTCAGGCAGATTTCAAGCAGTTGGGCTTAAACGGCAAGTATCTGATAAGAGATGTATGGCAGCATCGCGACATTGCCAAGAAGACAAACAGATGGAAAGGTACCGTGAAAGCTCACGAAACCAAGGTGTTTGTATTGAAATAAGCTGTAAGTTGGGCTCTCTTTCTAAGTAAGAAAAGAGCCCCTACTATTTTACTTTTAAGGGACGTTATGATAAATAGCGCTTATAGTAATATCAAACTAATTGATAAGTAGAACGGATAAACTGGTGGCATGGTGAATTACCATGCCTCCAGTTTATCTGCTATCTCAGGCATCTTTTCCTTGTTGAATACAGGATTCTTGCCTTCCTTCTTCTGCTGGCGGTAATCCTGCAACAGGAAGACAGCCTGGCGAGAAAGTAAAACAATGGCAGCAAGATTACAAAGTGTAAGAAGTGCCATGGTGATGTCTGCAAAGCTCCAGGCAAAATCCAGTGACACGATGGCTCCTATCATCACCATCGCTGCCACGGCAAGGCGATAGATAAATACGCCCAGTCTGGAATCCTTGATATATCTCACGTTGGTCTCACCATAATAATAATTGCCGATGATGCTGCTAAAGGCAAAGAGCCATATCATGACTGCTACAAAAGGATTTCCGATGCTTCCGATCTCGTGGGTCAAGGCATCCTGAGTCAGTTGGATACCATTGGAAGCAGTGACATCTACTCCGCTCATAAGGATGATGAATGCTGTGCAGGAACATACTACCAAGGTATCCGTGAAGACACCCAACGCCTGAATCAATCCCTGTTTTACCGGATGGCTCACCGTAGCCACCGCAGCAGCATTAGGAGCACTACCCTCGCCGGCCTCATTGCTGAACAAGCCTCGCTTGATGCCCTGAATCACTGTGACGCCCAGTACTCCACCTGCAGCCTGATTGAATCCGAAGGCATTTTCAATAATGATTAATAATACCTTAGGCAAACTGGTGATATTCCAAATCACCACGCCAACGGCTATCAGGAGATAGACAACCGCCATAACAGGAACTACCGTAGAAGAGAACTTTGCTACTCTCTGAATACCACCAAAGATGATAAGCAATGTAAGCGCCGTGAGAATGATGCCCATAGTGGCAGGCTCGATACCAAAGGCCTTCTGCCATGCCAGACAGATGGTGTTGCTCTGAACGGAGTTGTAGGCAAAACCAAAGGTGATGATCATGAGAACGGCAAAAAGGATACCCATCCAGCCCTTTCCCAATCCATATTTCATATAATAGGCAGGTCCACCATAGAAGGAAGTCTTACCTTTGCGCTTATAGAGTTGGGCAAGCGTTGATTCGATGAAGGCTGAAGCAGAACCCAGCAAAGCGAGCATCCACATCCAGAAGACAGCTCCCGGACCACCGATGCTGATGGCTGTAGCAACTCCTGCAAGATTACCTGTACCAATTCTACTGGCCAATGCTACCACGAAAGCCTGGAAGGAAGAGATGTGCTTCATCTCACCATCCACCTTTACGTCCATAGACAGTTCTTCCTGACCAATCTCCTCAGGTTGAACCTTATCGGGATGCAGCAGGAGCCTGACCATCTCGCGGATGAGACGAAACTGCACGAAACGGGTACGCCAAGTGAAAAACACGGCACAGCATATCAAGATGGTGATGATGATATACGACCAAAGAAAATCGCTAACCTGAACTAAAATATTCTGTATTGAATCTATCATTTTATTTATTTAAATCACTCTAAGTTATCTATTTGAATCACTCTAAATGTTCATTCCGACTGCAAAATTACTATTTTTTTTCGAAAAAAAGCATCGTTTAGGGAATTTCCTCTATCGGTTTAGGGAAAATCCTTACTATACCTCCAGAAATCGCCTTATCTTTGCAGCAGAAATCAGAAAGATGACTGAATTGACGATGATTCTGGAATCTGATGGTTTCCTGGAAAATGGAAGTTTAACATATAAAATAAGATAAGATTATGAAGAAGTTTATCATAGCACTAGTAGCAATGTTCATGATGACATTCACTTCTGCATCAGCAATGAGTTATGAACAGGCTCGCCAGCAGGCTCTGTTTCTGACAGACAAAATGGCTTACGAGCTGAATCTGACAGATGATCAGTATGAGGCAGCCTATGAGGTCAACCTCGACTATCTGATGGGCGTGGATACTTACGACGATCTCTACGGCATCTATTGGCGTCAGCGTAATCTCGACTTGAGCTACATCCTTCTGGATTGGCAGTATCGCTCATTCTGTGCCGCAAGCTATTTCTACCGTCCTCTTTACTGGGATGGTGGATTCTTCCACTTCGGCATCTATGCACGCTACCCACGCAGAGATTACTTCTTCTTCGGAAGACCTCATTTCTATGCTGTATATCGTGGTGGACACAGCTGGAGAATGAATGGTGGCAGAAGCTGGTATCACGGACGTGAATTCGGCGGTCCGCGCCCTATCGGTGTTCGAGGTCAGGAACCAAGATTCGGTATGCGCGATGGATTCAATCGTGGCGATTATGGTCGTGGCAAGACCTTCGGCAATCTCAATCGTCAGAGCAGTACAAGAACTACGGTTACACGTGATCATTCTTTCGGCAACAGTCGCCAAAATAATGCTACCTTTGGAAGTGGTGTCCGTGGCGGTGGTTCTTTCGGAGGTTATAACCGAAGCGGATTCGGCAGTGGTTCTACCAACAATAGCCGTTCGTTTAATAATGGTTTCACTCCACGTTCCAGCACTCCAAGCAATGGTTCTTTCGGTGGTCACCGTGGCGGCAATTCGTTGAATAACAGCCGTTCGTTCAACAGTGGAAGCCGTTCCTTTGGCGGAGGCAGCAATGGTGCCCGCAGTTCCTTTGGAGGTGGTTCTTCCCGCAGCAAGAGCAATAATGGCGGCGGTTCATTCGGTGGCAGAAGATAGTTAAGACCAATTTATCAAACCAAATATATACCAAAAGAAGGGACATTCCAAGTGATTGGGATGCCCCTTTGATTTTTTAGTATGATGAATTGATGTACTATCAAAGATCATCAAAAAAGATAATCTACAGAACTATATAATTGAATGACAAGTATATAGATGATAAAGAGAGGAGCTGACAGGCGAACTCCATCCGCCATAGCCTCTCCCATTGCCTCAATACTGTTCAGTCTTTGGCTGACTACGCCGAAAGACTGTGCCATGACAATAATCATCAAACAGATATAAGGCACGATGCTTCTGGAAAAACTGCTGGAGGCATATCCTCCCATTACATTGAGCAGGATGGCATGAGGGATGAGCGTGAGCAACAGCATCACACCGATAAACAGGACGAATTCCAGGCAAACCAACCGCAAGGCATTGCGCTGTCGGTAAACCTTATGATCGTAGTTTAACAAGCCGCTAGCCCGTAGCGTTCCCCAGGCAATGCTGATCAGCAATAGCCATACCAGCCAAGGTGACTGCAGGTTGGCGGTGAAAGTGCCGAATAACCATCGGATACCTTCCGGGCTGAGCAATGACCGGGGAAAGACATCGGGCATGGCGGCAGTGATGAGCCATGAAGCCAGCACCAGTACGATCTGTGCCAGTATCAGCAGGAACATGGCATAGCCACATATCCTGCTGAATGTATGACTATTCTTCATCAGCCTGCAAATTATCAATATCGATGATACGTAACTCGCAGGCACGTACCACGAGTCGGGTCGCATTCACGCTCATTCCGTTATTACCATCAGGGAAGAGCTTCTGTACGAGTTCATTCTGTCGCTTTTCCAGACTCTTCACTCCGAATGGCATACCTCGCAGGTTCGTGATCTGCTCCTTGGTATAACCCAGGGCGAGATGGCGGAGGAATCGCTCGTCGTACTCATCAATCTCGTAATTGATCATCGCCTCCTGATGCATCAGCTGGCTTCCTACGCTCTGCTTGAATCTATCAACGATCTTCTGGAGAATCGGCTGGTTGAAAACCAGCTTCTTACCACTCATGCAGGAAGTCACGTCACCACGGGTCAGCAATTCTCCGCTCTTGAGGATGATGCCTTCACATCCTGCATCGAGCACATCTACCCATAACTTCTCGTTGAGAATCTCGCCGGTAAAGATCAGGACCTTCACATCAGGATACTGTTCCTTTGTACTACGGCAAATCTCTACTCCAACAGTGGTGGAGCCACCCAGGCCAAGATCAAGCAGAACAAGGTCTGGCTTTTGCTGTTTGATGAGTTTCCAATAAGCGATTTCACTATCCGCAGTGCCGATGATTTCAGCTTCGGGTATGTCGTTCTTGAAGATTCCTTCTGTGCCTTTCAATTCCAGAGGCACATCTTCTACTATAATAACCTTAAAATTGTCCATATCTATGTTTTTAATATTTTTTTCGGTAAAACGATTTCTATCATGAGTTTGCCATCAGATGACGGCTTGGCAAGAATGCCGCAGCCACGCAGGTTGGTTGCCTCCCCTATTTCTCTCACAATCTGGCGGGCCACCAGATATTTCATATCGCTGGTGAGTGGTGTGAAGAGATGTGGATGCCGGGTTGCGTCAAATGGAATATCGTGAAGGATATACTGGCAGGTTACATAGGCGGATGATGCGGCTGTTTCCTGATAAGTGAAGTTTTTCACTCCGCCAGTGATCAGTTTCCTGAGATATGCCAGCAAGTCTGCGTCGCATTTCACGGTTCCTTCCACCTGCTCCATTGCCTGTGCGCTGAGCATCGTGTATATTGCCTTGTAGTAATCCACCAACTCCTGCAGGGAAGTAACATCCTCCGGTGTACTGTCGATGAGCTGTCTGATTCGCGAAGGGTAATACATCGTTTCGTGCTTGAGCGTAGAGAGACAGTTGTCGAGTACGGAATTGGCAATGTGCAACTTTCCGTTTTCATACTCGGCACGATGCAGCTCATCTTCTGCCATTTCTATATTCGTAGCCTCATTCTGCTGCATATCAATGCTTTGCTTCAGTGCCTGCGAGATACGTTTCACCACCTCGTTGAGCTGAGGAAAAAGCTGAACGTTACGTATGTTATTGCTGCCGGATGGAGTCCAGATTCCGGTAATCTGTTTCAGCTTATCCGTGTTGGAATCACCACTGAGCAACACCTTGTTAATAGCATTGATCTTTTCTACGGCATAGCGATAACGGAGGATGTGGCGATAGTATAGCAGATAATATGCCAGTGGCAATTGTAACAGCAGGATAATCAGCAAGACGATGGCTACAGCCTTCGAGTTTTCTGAAGTCTGCATGGTTCTTACGTAGTTATCGAGCGAATTATCCGCACTCCGTTCACGGAAGAGTTGTGTATATACCTTGTTGTTACTATCGTATAGTTCCCATTTGTGGAGCGCCAGCGCTGCCACGGCACTCTCATTTCGGATGTCGAGTATGACCTCGTAGTTGGTTGGCAAACTGTCGTGCAGCCATTGGATTTCGGCAGCGGTTCCTTTCATGGGATGTGCCACCATCAGATATTTCCCATCAGGATTCAATGTCAGATAGTATCGGTTGAGATAACTGCGAGACGAATCTGCCATAGCCAGGGTCCGCTCGTAGGTACCATTGATATTACTGAAATAGGCACTGTCGGCATAGGATGCTGCTTTTTGCAGCAATCGCGATGTCTGCTTATTGCCCCTGTGCCTGTCAGTTCTGTGCTTGTCAGTTCTGTGCATAGAGACATTTTCCCGAGTGCTTCCCTGTACGGCAGATGGTATATTACAACCTATCAGCATCAAGGCAAGCATCAGTATCATTTGTATTTTCCGAATACCGCAAGGCAGTCGGAAAGTGAACTTACTACCCTTTCCCGGCTCACTCTCTGCCTGAATATTACAAGGAGAGAAGAGCGAGCTGATTTTCTTGTACTTATCGATGATGCCCTTACAGTTGAGCAAACCGAATCCATGTCCACCGGTATAGGTGCGGTCGAAGATATGTTCCAGTGTTTCTTCATCCATACCTTTTCCCGAATCTTTTACAGATATTTCCACAAATGTCTGATGGCTCTTGGCGCTTACCACGACCTCACCTCCTGCAGGTGTAAACTTCCTGGCGTTGTCGGCGATGGTGTTAATCATGAATAGTGTCAGCGTACGGTCTGCCTTTACTGTGGCATCCGTAGGTTGTACGGTCAGTTTGACCCCACGCATCTGAAAACTCATTTTTCCTTTGGCTACAATATCGAAAAGTGGCTGGAGCGGGAAACTCTCTATGCGGAGATTGATGGCTCCCTGGCGCATCTGTATCCAATCGGTGAGAATGGAATTATATTGATTGATTTTATCAGTCAACTCTGAGATATAGGTATATCGCTCCTGTTTCACTTCTTCTGGATCATTTCCCATCATCAGCCTATCTACCTCATGGATCATACGGTCGATAAATGGGGTGATGCTATTGACCAGAGAAAGCTTGGCACGCTGTTCCAGGTTGCGACGCCTATTGTCAGATATATGAAGCTGGACCATATTCTTGGCTTCTTCCAATTCTTCATGCTTTTCTGATAACGAATTGATATGCTGCATGTTCTGTTCTTCCCATTCATGTAAAGGTATCAGCAGGGATTCTACCGAACTTTCCTTGGTGTTGCGGCGCTTCATTCTGTCGAATACATAGAGCAAGACCACAACCAGGACTATCATAAAGATTACCGCAGCAATCATCGTGTTCAGCTGGACGGCATTGTTGTCCAACTGAGTGGCACGCGCTTCCAACTGTCTGTCTTGTCGGCTCTGCTCCTGCAAGTCGAGGTAAATATTGCGGTTGTAATCGCTTTCCGGCTTATCATCGATGGCGGAATAAACCAGGCTGAGTCTTTCCCGGATAGAAGCCACCAGGTCGGGCGCCTGCTGGATAGCCCTGTTCTGGTTGAGTGCCCTATTCAGGCAATCGCCTGCCGATTTATAATCCTTGATCTGCCAGTAGCATTCTGCCAGTGTGCGGTATGCTCCTGCCGTCTGGTAAACGTCTCCATATTCAGAAAAGATATTGAGTGCGCGTTGCGCAAAGTTTCCTGCCAGAAGTTCCAAAGGCATCTGTTCAACATTGAGATACTGGAAAGCCGGCAGATTGTTTTTTACCAGGAAATCACGCTGTTCCGGATCCTGAATATGTTCGCTGATAGATTGCAGTGCGTTTGCCTGCCAGTATGGATAAGGATTGCTGCCACTTGCCAAAAAGTAGAGGCGAATGAGCATATCAAATTCCGCCTGACAGATTTCCTGTGGGGTGCCATGAGTGATGGCGCCACCAGCTCCCATATTATAAAGATAGTTGAGATACTGTGCCGTATCCTGTTCCACTTCATCCGGGTCAAGATCTGCCAGCGCATTGAGCATCGGCTTGTCTAGCTGTACATAATAAAAATAGGTGGCAGCAACGATATCAAACTCACTCTTTGCATAAATGGCGCGATGACGCTCTCGAAGAGGAAGGTTATCTATTTCCTCACCGATTCTTCGCAGTTTACGGATGGCTTTTTCTCTAAAGCTGTAGAAATCCTTGTTGCGGGCCTCACGCTGACAGAGTCGCATATTCTGAACATCGGCAATAAGAAGTTCTATCTGGTTGTCACTGCGTTCGTTTACCTTGTCAAGCCATCGCTTGGCAGTATGGTAATCCATCTTGGCAATAGCCACAAAAGCCAGGTTGTTGCAAGCCTCCGCGTATCCGGCAGGATAGTCTTCAGAAAGAGCCAAAGCCTTCTCTGCCAATACTTTAGTGGAATCAAGGTTACGATAGTGAAGCGCATAAGAAAGATAATTCAGCTCATCTACTTCGCCCTTATGCGATGGCGAACAAGCTGAAAAAACAAACATCGCCACCATCATACAGATGATGGCGATGCCATAAATATGATGAAATCTTTTATACATCCTGATTATGCACGTGCCTTAGCAATGTAGCCCAAAGCTTCCTGGCACTTGGCTGTGATGGCAGCCCAATCTGCAGCAGCAACAGTCTCCTTAGGGAAGAGTTTAGATCCCATACCTACACAGAAAACACCCGCCTTGATCCAAGGAGTAAGGTTCTCCTCAGTTGGCTCTACTGCACCTGTTACCATGATGTTGCTCCAACGCAATGGTGCCATAACATTCTTAACGAATGAAGGACCACCTACATTACCTGCAGGGAATACCTTGGTTACATCGCAACCTGCTGCCTGAGCATTGTTGATCTCTGTTACTGAACCACAACCTGGTGAATAAGGCACCAAACGACGGTTACATACAGGAGCAATGTCAGGGTTGAAGTTAGGGCCAACGATGAAGTTTGCACCCAACTGGAGATACAAGGAAGCAGTACCAGCGTCAACCACTGTACCAGCACCCAAGATCATCTCAGGGCACTCCTTATCAGCCCACTTTACCAACTCTCCGAAAATCTCGTGAGCGAAATCGCCACGGTTGGTGAATTCAAATACGCGAACGCCACCCTCGTAGCATGCCTTGATCACGTTCTTGCAGATTTCGATATCTTTATTGAAGAATACAGGAACCATACCAGTCTCTTTCATAGCTGCCATGACCTGCATTTTGCTAAACTTTGCCATCTTCTTGTTTTAATGTTAAATGTTATCGCTGTACACGACCATTAGCATTACCGCCAGCAAGGCTCTCAACCTCGTCAACAGAAACCAAGTTGAAGTCGCCAGGGATAGTGTGCTTCAAGGCAGAAGCAGCAACAGCGAACTCAAGAGCCTCGCCCTGAGTCTCCTTAGTCAGGAGACCATGGATCAAACCACCAGAGAAAGAGTCACCACCACCCACGCGGTCGATGATAGGGTTGATGTCGTAGTGCTTGCTCTGATAGAACTCCTTACCATCATAGATAAGAGCCTTCCAGCCATTATGAGAAGCAGAAAAAGACTCACGGAGCGTAGAAACGACATACTTGAAGCCGAACTCTTCCATCATACTCTTGAAGATGCCATAGTAACCCTCAGCATCAGTCTTGCCGCCTTCTACGTCTGCATCTGGCTTGAAGCCCAGGCAAAGCTGAGCATCTTCCTCGTTACCGATGCAAACATCTACATACTGCATCAATGGGCGCATAACAGAGATAGCCTTCTCTGATGTCCAGAGCTTCTTGCGGAAGTTGAGGTCAACAGATACTGTTACGCCATGACGCTTAGCTGCCTCACAAGCCAACTTAGTCAATTCTGCAGCTTTGTCGCTGATAGCAGGAGTAATTCCGCTCCAGTGGAACCACTGAGCACCCTCCATGATCTTATCAAAGTCGAAATCAGAAGGATCAGCCTCTGCGATAGCGCTGTGAGCACGGTCGTAGATAACCTTAGATGGGCGCATTGAAGCACCTGTCTCTGCATAGTAGAGACCTACTCTATCACCACCGCGGGCGATAAACTCAGTGTTGACGCCATAACGACGAAGACCATTTACTGCAATCTGGCCAATCTCGTGCTTTGGCAACTTTGATACGAAATATGCATCGTGACCATAGTTAGCAAGGCTAACAGCAACGTTAGCCTCACCACCACCAGGGATGATGCGAAGTGACTCACTCTGGATGAAACGATCGTTGCCTTCTGGTGACAAACGAAGCATAATCTCGCCTAATGTTACAATCTTTGCCATTGTTTGATAGTTTTAATTTCTTTGTTTTTATTGTTTGTTTACTAATAGACAATTTTTTATTGTAGTTGTCCTTAACCGTTGGCAAAAATAGCTATAATTTCTCGAATACCAAAATTTAATCGCAGTTTTTTTCATTTATCGCCCTATTTTTTCGTATTTTTCTCACTTTTTCCCTTTTTTTCTCCTTTTTTTTCGTTTTTTGTGCAAAAAAAGAGCTGTGCATTCGCACAATTCAAAAAAATGTTGTATATTTGCGCCCGAATGCTGATGGTGTGACCGCACACAAACCAGCAGTTCAACAAAACATAGTAAAAAAGCACAGTTTGTGCGCACAGTTATTATATAATAATGTACGTGCAATGTGCTCTAACCATAAACTTAAAAACAATGGCCGAAAGAATCAGAATCAAGGATATCGCCGAAAGAGCAGGCGTATCTGTAGGAACAGTGGACCGTGTGCTCCACGACCGCCCGAACGTGTCGAAGCCGGCTCGTGAGAAGGTGGAACAAGCGCTCAAGGAAATGAATTATCAACCTAATATGTATGCCAGTGCATTGGCATACAACAAGGCTTATACTTTTTGTCTTCTGATACCGAAGCATGAGTCGGAAGCCTATTGGGAAGAGATAGAAGAAGGTGCAAGGAAGTGCGAAGACCAGCGCCGGGATTTCCATATTGATTTAGAGATTCGATTCTACGAACGTTCCAATGAGGATTCTTTCAAGGCTGTTTCACAAGAGATTCTTGAGGCCAATCCGGAAGGTGTTATCGTAGTACCATCATCTTTGGAAGAGACACGTGGTTTTACAGACCAATTGCATCAAAAGGGTATTCCATTTATCCTGCTCGATTCTTATATGCCAGACTTGCGCCCTCTCTCCTTCTATGGACAGGATTCGTTCTGCTCTGGCTACTTTGCAGCCAAGATGCTGATGATGCTTGCGGGCAATGAGAAAGAGGTGATGCTGATGAGACAGACCAAGGATGGCCATGTGGTCAGCAAGCAGCAGGATAACCGTGAGGTGGGATTCCGTCATTATATGCACGACCATTTCCCACAGATTGTCATCAATGTGCTTGATCTTCCGCTCAATGGAACCCGCAACGAATACCAGAAGATGCTGGGTCAGTACTTTGATGAACATCCTGCTACACATCATTGTATAACAATGACATCGAAGGCGCATATCGTGGGAGATTATCTGCTTAAGTCCAATCGCCGTGATGTACAGATCATGGGTTATGATATGGTGGGCAAGAATGCGAAATGTCTGCGCGAAGGCAGCATCTCGTTCCTCATCGCACAGCATGCCTATATGCAGGGCTACTATTGCGTGGATACCCTCTTCCGTGCCATCGTTCTCAAGAAGAAGGTGAATCCGGTGAACTACATGCCTATTGAGCTGCTGATGAAGGAGAATATCGATTTCTACCGCAGAACGCAGATCTAAGCTCGCAACGAGTACAACGGCTATCGTGAGATTTCCATTTTCAAGAATGGAGTAACATTGTAATAACTTAAAAAGAAACATGAGTAATAAGAAAGGATTGTTGGCGTTGTCGCCATTGTTTTTGTTGATTGTCCTCATCGTGGCATTCACCGTCTATTCGGTAGATGCCAGTCATAAGGATACCAATTTGTCGCTCACCGTGGCATTTATGATCTCCAGTATCTATGCCATTGCGATTTCTGGTGGTATGCCCATCAAGAGTCGTGTAGATACCTATAGCAAGGGTGCCGGCGCCAACAATCTGATGCTCATGTTGTGGATATATGTATTGGCAGGTTCCTTCGCAGCTTCGGCTAAGGCGATGGGAGCTGTCGATGCAACAGTCAATCTTGCACTCAGCATTCTTCCCGCCAGCATGATTCTGCCGGGACTGTTTCTGGCAGCCTGCTTTATCTCCGTATCCATCGGAACAAGTGTAGGTACCGTTGTGGCACTTGTTCCGATAGCTGCGGGACTCGCCCACTCCATGGACGTTAATACAGGTATGATGACAGCTATCATCGTTGGTGGAGCTTATTTTGGAGATAATCTCTCCTTTATCTCTGATACCACGGTAGTAGCTACCCAGACTCAGAATTGCAAGATGAGCGATAAGTTCCGTGTCAACTCTCTTATCGTAGTACCTGCCGCCGTTATTGTACTGGCTATCTATGCCGTGATGGGTATCGGTCTGCAGGCACCTACTGATATTCCGGAGGTTGAATATGTCAAGGTGCTCCCTTATCTGGTAGTACTTGTCACGGCAGTGGCGGGTATGAATGTGATGGCGGTTCTTACGATGGGAACATTGCTCTGTGGTGTGATAGGTGTAAGTTATCAGCTTCTGGGTGCTACCGGAGGCTACGGCCTCTTTGGCTGGTTCTCAGCCATGGGTAATGGAATCATCGGTATGGGCGAACTGGTCATCATCGCAATGATGGCGGGTGGCATGCTCGAAATCATCCGTGAGAATGGCGGTATCAATTATATCATCGACAAGATTACGGCACACGTCAGTAACAAGCGAGGAGCCGAACTGTCTATTGCAGCACTGGTTTCCATGGTCAATGTATGTACTGCCAACAATACGGTTGCCATCCTCACGGTAGGCAACATTGCCAAGAAAATCGGTGATAAGTTTGGAGTTGACAACCGCAAGGCAGCCAGTATCCTCGATACTTTCTCCTGTACGGTTCAGGGCTTGATACCATACGGAGTACAGATGCTTCTGGCAGCAGGTCTTGCCAATCTGAGTCCGATGGATATCCTTCCATACCTCTATTATCCTCTGGCTATCGGTATAGCTGCGCTGTTTTCGATACTATTTCGTTACCCGAAGCGATACAGCTAGAATGGAAGTAGCTTATTGCCAATTGTTTAACTTTTAAATGAATACACGATGGATTTTTTACAGAGAAACCTTTTTGTCAAGCTGCGTTCCGATCATTTTCATACGAAGGAGGAGATGGAACCGATGACTACCTTCAAACAGAAGAAGATAGCCCAGATGATGAAGAACCTCAGCGATGTGCCTGCGGGTGAAGTACGAATGAACAATGGTTTCCTGAACCGACGTTTAGCCAGCATACAGGAAAATGAGCGTCATGCCATCGATACCTCTATTGAGACCATTTATTTACTTCGCATCATCGTATCCAATATCAATGGAATATTAGCCAATGGCATTAATCTTGGCGGTATCATCGAGATGGGAAACTACCTGCGCACCAAGGGCGACAAGGTAGATTTCGTAAAACTGGAAAAATGGCTGCGCAAGCTCCGCATCCAGCGTATGGCGCAGTTGCAGGGCAGTGTACTTATCCTTTTCTTCGAATTTGAACAGGATGAGATACCTTTCGTGCGCCGTGTAGAACGTGGCGCCTACAAGCTGACCCTCCGTTCGCTTTATTATAACAGTCTCGATCAGCAGGAAATTTTATTCGAGCAGACCCAGGCTGGATTCGTTCGCACCACCGGTGGCACGATGCGCAAAAACCTGCGCCGCAGTATGCGGTATCTGGAATATGCGCCCATAGAAACTATCAGCAATTTCTGCAATAACTTCTACCGCTCGCTCTCAGAAATCGAAGAATAATATAAAATATATAAAAAATAAGCATACTCTGTGACGAATTTCAAGCGATTTTCGTACCTTTGCATCTATGAAACGATTTTGTATAACAATAATATCATCTATTATAACACTATGCGCAAGTGCGCAGGTGCAATGTGAGGATACCTGCAGTCATGTGCATGGCATAGACCTCAGTCACTATCAGGGCAATGTGTTCTGGGAAACGGTGGGCGATAACTCCAAGATGGCGTATGTCTATCTGAAGGCTACCGAAGGTGGAACCAATGTAGATAGCAAATATAAGCAGAATATTGATCTGGCTCATAGATATGGACTCAAGGTGGGTTCATACCACTTTTATCGTGCCCGTATTCCTCAGCAAACTCAGCTGAAGAATTTCATGGCACAGTGCCGCCCTGGCGACCAGGATCTCTTGCCGATGATCGACGTAGAGACCAAGAGTGGTTTGGAAACAGAAGAATTTTGCGACTCACTCTTCAAGTTCCTGCATCTCGTGGAAAAGGCATACAGACAGAAGCCGCTCATCTATACGGGTGCCAACTTCTATGACCATTATCTCTTGGGAAAGCTCGACAGTTACAAACTGATGATAGCACAATATACCAAGCGAGAACCAGTGCTCAAGGATGGAAGAGACTTTGAGATGTGGCAATATACCGGTAAGGGAAAACTGAACGGTATCAATGGCTACGTGGATAAGAGTAGATTCATGGGCAGGCATCGATTGAGAGAGATTAGATTCAGACACAGATAAGGCATTGTAACTTTGAACTTGGAGCATTGAACTTTATGATCAGTTTCAAGGTAAAGAGTGAACAGGTCTGAAGCATAGAAACATGAATAATTTAAGTAAAACATAAACTTTAAATAAAACTATGGCAATTATTAAATGTCCAGAATGTGGCCGCCAGATCAGTGATAAGGCTCCAACCTGTCCTAGTTGTGGCGTTGAGATAGCTGGAAAAATCACTAAATGCCCTCATTGCGGTGAGGTTTATTTCAGCAGTCAGGAGATGTGCCCAAACTGCCATGAGATAGCAGTGGGGGTAACTCGTCCTCTTGCGGAAGCAACATCACCGGTGTCGTCTGCAGCATCGTCAGCAACACCGCAGGCTCCAACAACTCCAACAACTCCAACAGCTCCTCCTGTCCCTCCAACCCCTCCTGTTCCACCAGTCCCTCCTGTACGTCGTCCTGGTGTTACTGCGAGCGGAAATGATGGCGGAGAGGGCAATACTCCTCAGGAACCACAGAAGAAAAAGAACACCCGCTCTATCTTCATCATCTCATTCATCTTTGCTGTCTTGGCATGTGGCATTATGTATTACTTCTACGACAGTGCCAATCGCAACAAGGAGATGGAAGCTTATGAGTATGCGATGCAAAGCAGCGATCCGATGGTACTGCAGAGTTATCTCGATACCTACAAGGATGCAGATGAAGCACATCGCGATTCCATCATGGCTCATCTTGATCTGTTGAAGCAGAACGACCAGGATTGGACCAATGCGATAGTGAGCGGATCGAAAGAAGCTTTGGAAGAATATCTCCAGAAGTATCCTAACAGTTTGCACAAGCAGGAAGCTTTGCTTAAAATAGATTCCCTCGACTGGAATGTGGCTAAGGCTGCAGATACAGCTGATGCCTATCAGGCATACCTGAATGCTCATACAGATGGTGTTCATATCGAAGAGGCAGAAAATGCCCTGAAGAAGGTGAAGAGCCGTGACCTCCAGCCAGAAGAAAAGCAGATGGTGAGCGGATTGTTCCGTCAGTTCTTCCAGAGCATCAATTCCCGTAATGCAAATGGATTGACAGCTACCTGCGAGGATATTCTCTCTTCCCTGCTTGGTAAGAACTCGGCTACCAAGGCTGATGTCGTTACCTTTATGGACAAGCTCTATAAAGATAATGTAGCCAATATGAACTGGCACATCAACAATGACTACCAGATCAAGAAGCGCGAGGTTGGCGATGAGGAATATGAGTATCAGGTACAGTTCTCTGCCCGTCAGGACGTAGATTTGACAGATGGCACCAAGAAGGAACAACTCTTTAAGATTTCAGCAGTTGTTTCACCTGATGGCAAGGTTTCTGCCTTCAATATGAACAAGGTTTCTGATTAAAAAGAAAGCTCCGATGGTTTGTTGATTCCATCGGAGCTTTCTTTTTTCCTTTTACTTTGCTTCCTTCATCTGTCGGAGCAATTCCTTCTGTTTTTCATTCAGACCAGTAGGCAACTTCACGTTATAGGTAATCATCAGATCACCGAAGGTTCCATCACCTCTGTCATAACCCTTGCCGCGAACACGTACCTTGGTACCGTTCTGGGTTTCCGGTTTGATTTTCAGTTTAATCTTTGAACCATTGCTCAATGTGATGATACCCTCACCACCGAGCAGTGCGGTGTACATGTCGATATTCACATTCATGTTCATCTCGCCGGTATTCGTTCTGCCGCTACGGCCACCGCAGCCGCCGTTACATCCGCCTGTACCATATTCAGCACCGGCACCGAAACCAGCACCTGCTCCGCCGAATCCGCCAAAGCCACCGAAACCGGCACCTTGTGAACCACGGGCACGACCTCCGCCGAAGAGATTTTCGAAGAAGCTGGAGAAACCGCCTCCTCCACCACCGAAGCTGCTGAAGTCGAAGCCTTCGAATGGATTTCCACCAGCGGCACCTCCGCCGGCAGCACCATCATAGCCTCCACCACCGAAGCCTCCTACATTCTTCCACTGTTCGCCGTACTGGTCGTACTTAGCACGCTTGTCCGGATCGGAAATCACCTCATACGCCTCGTTCAGCGCCTGGAACTTAGCCTTTGCCTTTGGGTCGTTAGGATGCAAATCCGGATGAAACTGTTTAGCACGCTTGCGATATGCAGCGCGCACATCCTTCTGCGGGATGTTCTTATCTACACCGAGAATCTTGTAATAATCTACAAATGCCATAGTATAATACCTCCTATTTTTATGATTTTTATAAGAATCCAACAAAAAGTATGCCGTAATTGCCAACTTTTTTGTAATTTTGCAGTTGAAACAAATAAATTCGAGAAAAAGTATGAAAAAGTTATTCGCAGCGCTCTTGTTGGCGCTCACTTTTAATTCGCAGGCAATGGCTCAGCCGCGCACCGTCAAACTCAGAGTGATTCAGACGAGTGATGTCCATGGTTCTTTCTTCCCATACGATTTCATCAATCGCAAACCGAAGGCAGGAACCCTGGCACGCGTATCCTCTTATGTAAACGATCTGCGCAAGACCTATAAGGACAATGTCATCCTCCTGGAGAATGGTGATATCCTTCAGGGACAACCTACCTGCTATTTCTATAATTATGTCAACACCCAGGCTCGCAATGTGGCAGCTGATGTCGTCAACTATATGAAGTATGATGCCCAGGCTTTCGGTAATCACGATGTAGAGACAGGTCATGCGGTTTATGATAAGTGGATCAAGGAGTTAAACTGCCCGGTGCTGGGTGCCAACATCATTGATACCAAGACCGGTGAGCCTTATGTGAAGCCTTATATCATCCTGAACCGTGAGGGTGTGAAGATAGCCGTTCTCGGTATGCTGACCCCAGCTATTCCCAACTGGCTGACAGAGAATCTCTGGAGCGGAATGAAGTTTGAGAATATGGTGACCTGTGCCCGTAAATGGATGAAGATTATCCAGGAGAAGGAGAAGCCGGACGTTGTCATTGGTGTCTTCCACAGCGGTAAGGATGGCGGTATTGTCACTCCTGAATATGAGGAGGATGCCTCCCTGCGGGTAGCAAAGGAGGTGCCAGGCTTCGACATGGTACTCTTCGGACATGACCATACCCGCTGCAATGAGACGATCCTGAATGTGGAAGGTAAGCCTGTGGTGTGTCTCGACCCTGCCAATAATGCCCTGAATGTGGCAGACGCCGAGGTAACCATTACCCTGGACAAGAAGAAGGTGAATGGCAAAAAACAGTATGTTGTGACAGACAAAAAGATAGTTGGCAGTCTGCCAGATGTGACAAAATGTCCTATTGATGAGGATTTCATGAAGGCATTCGAGCCTCAGATTGCAGAAATCAACAAGTTTGTCAGCAAGCAGATCGGAACTTTCAAAAATACCATTCACAGCCGCGAGTCTTTCTTCGGCAGCTGCGCCTTCAATGACTTCATCCTCAACCTGCAGCTACAGATCACGAATGCTGATGTTGCCTTCAATGCGCCCCTCCAGTTTAATTCTACCATCAAGGCGGGACCTATCTACGTTGGTGACATGTTCAATCTCTATAAATATGAGAATCAGCTCTACGTGATGCGCCTTACCGGTGAGGAGATCCGCAAGCATCTGGAGATGAGCTATGACCTCTGGGTGAATACGATGAAGAGTCCTGAAGACCATCTGCTCCTGCTCGATACCCAGACCAAGGGCGACCAGCAGCGTCTGGGCTTCAAGAACCTCTCCTTCAATTTTGACAGTGCTGCCGGCATCGATTATGAGGTAGATGTTACCAAGCCAGACGGCGAGAAGGTGAAGATTCTGCGTATGAGCAATGGTCAGCCTTTCGATGAAAAGAAGTGGTATAAGGTAGCAGTGAACAGTTATCGTGGCAATGGTGGCGGCGAGCTCCTCACCCGTGGCGCCGGTATTCCAAAGGATAGTCTGGATAGCAGAATCATCTATCGCAGTGAGCGCGACCAGCGTTACTATCTGATGGAGGCCATCGAAAAGATGGGAACCGTAGATGCCAAGCCAAACAACAACTGGAAGTTTGTGCCGGAAGCATGGACCAAGCCTGCTGCCCAGCGTGACTATGAGTTGCTTTTCGGAAAGAATAAATAATAGATTATGAAGTATTGGTTTATATTTTGCAAGACAGATATCTTGCTCGAGAAGAGAGAAGATGGAACCTATACGATTCCATGTAGTGAGGAAAGTCCGGTAGCAACCAAGCCTTGGACCCATATCCTCAACATCACACCGATGAATGACGGTACGGAAGTGAAGACTTTCACCATTCCAGAGCCCGTAACCGACAATCCGAAATATGAGATGTGCGGTTTGCGTCCTAGCTTTTACAAGCTCTCCCCAGAGTTGTATCAGAAGGCGGGAAAATGTCAGGAACTGAACTATTGGGATATGAACACCCAGTTTTGTGGGGTATGCGGTTCACCGATGAAGATGTCAACAGATATCAGTAAGAAGTGTACCGAGTGTGGCAAGTCTGTCTGGCCCTCTCTCGCTACAGCCATCATCGTTCTTATCAAGAAGGGCGATCAGGTGCTGCTGGTTCATGCCCGCAACTTCAAGGGTAACTTCGATTCCTTGGTAGCCGGTTTTGTGGAAACAGGTGAAAGTCTGGAGGAAGCTGTTCATCGTGAGGTGATGGAAGAAACTGGTCTGACCATCAAGAACCTCAAGTATTTCGGTTCCCAGCCATGGCCGTTCCCAAGTGGCTTGATGGTAGGATATACAGCCGAATATGTAGATGGTGAGATTCATCTTCAGAAGGAAGAGCTTTCCCGCGGCAAATGGTTCAGCAAGGACAATCTCCCTGTTCTGCCGGAGAAATTGTCGATTGCCCGCAAGCTCATTGATGCCTGGTTGGAGAATAGAATATAAACTTCCCTAACTTCACTTAACTTCCCCACATGCGAAAGTTCAGTATAGGGTAGAATCTTGAAATTAAGAAATACAGAAGAGATGAAAGAAAAACTTTGGAATGCGAATTACATCAAGGTGATGACCACCAACTTTCTGCTCTACTTTGCCTTCTATCTCCTCACCCCACTCCTCCCACTCTATCTGAGTGAAACTTTCGGGGCTACGAAGGATGTGATAGGCATTGTTCTGAGCGGATATACGGTGGCGGCACTCATCATCCGTCCGTTTAGCGGATATGTGGTGGATGGATTTTCCCGTAAGAAAGTGCTGATGGTCTGCCTGACGGCTTTTGCCATCTTCTTTGCAGGATACATAGCAGCCAGTACCATCCTGATGTTTGCCATCTGCCGAACCCTGCATGGTGGACCTTTCGGAGCGGTAACTGTTGCCAACAGTACCTGTGCCATCGATGTCTTGCCATCGAGCAGACGCAATGAGGGTATCGGTCTTTATGGATTGAGCAACAACTTCGCCATGGCGATAGCCCCTTCCATAGGTATCTATCTGCACAATCTGGTGGGTAGCTATATGGTACTTTTCTGGATAGCCTTTGTGGTAGCCATTGCTTCTGTAGTGATAGCTGGAACGGTGAAACTCCCAGAGAAGGAAATCATCAGAAACAAGGAGAAGCTCTCGCTCGACCGCTTCTTCCTGACCCGCGCCTGGCTGTTGGCCATCAACATCTGCATGTTTGGTTTCTGCTGGGGTGTATTGAGCAACTATCTCGCCATTTACAGTAAGGAGGAATTAGGCATTACCGGAGGAACGGGAACCTATTTCGCCATACTCTCTATGGGATTGTTCATGAGCAGATTGCAAGGCAGAAAGGCTTTGAGTCAGGGTAAGCTGACCCAGAATGCTGCCGAAGGAATGCTGATATCGCTCGTTGGTTTTACGATATTCGTAGCCATCAAGCATCCGATAGCCTACTATCTTTCAGCTGCATTGATAGGATTGGGAAATGGTCACCTGTACCCAGCCTTCCTGAATATGTTTATCAATGTAGCCCGCCACGACCAGCGTGGAACGGCTAACAGCAGTATCCTGACCGGTTGGGACCTGGGATTCGGAATCGGTTGTCTTCTGGGTGGTGTTGTAGCCGAGCATTTCGGTTATAGTGGTGCCTTCTGGATGGTAGCGGTCGAAAATGCCGCCGCAGTGGTATTATTCTTTGCTGCTTCCCGGGCATTCTTTGAAAAAAGAAGACGAAACGATTAGCAAAGGAATAAAAAAGTATAAGTTTTTTCCAGGTTAAAGTTTAGCTTCCATCAAGGGCTAAACTTTTACCCTTAAGGCTAGAAATATTTTCCCTTAAGGGAAATTATATTTTTCCTTAAGGATAAATCTTTTTTTCCTTAAGGGTAATGTTTCAGCTGGTTAAACCGGCATAAAAGTCCAATTAAAGAAAAAGAGCATTCGTAAGGATTGTGGAAACAAACCCTTTCGAATGCTCTTTGTAATTTTCTTACATGCTTTCTCTCTTAGAATGGGAGATCATCTGCGCTGCCACCTGCTGCTGGAGCTGCTGGCTGAGCTGGAGGGAATGGAGCAGTTGCACCCTGAGCAGGAGCTGGAGCTGCCTGAGGAGCCGCACTTACTGGAGGGAATGGAGAACCAACAGGCTGCATGCCACCCTGCATGGCAGCAACAGCATTAGGATCTACACGCTGCACATTCCAAGCGCGGACACTGTTGAACCAACGACCATTATATTCGTGTGCATCCAAATCAAAAGAAACCAAAAGTTCCTCACCACTCTGGATGTTGAACTGAGCAAGACGGTCTGCTCCGAAAACATCGAAGCAAAGCTTCTTTGGATACTGCTCGTGAGTTTCGATAACGAACGACTGAGCCTTCCACTCACCTCTTGCAGAAACGCCGCTTCTTTCAGGTAAAACGGCAATTACCTTTCCTTGTAATTCCATATTATTATTTTAAAAATTGTTTCAATCCTTCGCCTGCCAAGCCCCATTTTCATCGAGAATCAAAAGATGTATGAAGAGGCTCAAAAACGAGTAAATCTATCTACTATTTTTCTTTCTGACTGCGAAATTACTAAAAATAGTTTTAAAACAAAAACATTTCTTCGATTATTTTTGTCTATCCCCAATATTTTTTGTATTTTTGTGCTCATAATTGCGCAAATGCTCCAATTTACCCATCAAGTAAGGAGCATCAGCAATGAAAATGAGATAAGTAATATAGAAAATTAATAATATAAAATAACGACTCATGAGATTTACAGTTTCAAGTTCAGCATTGAACAGCAAGCTCAATATGCTTGCTAAGGTGATTGGCAGCAAGAATTCTCTGCCTATCCTTGACAATTTCCTGTTTCAAGTTGCCAACGGCGAGATGACCATCACCGCAAGCGACAGTGACAACATCATCAAGAGTACCATCGCTCTCACTGACTGCGATGGCGAAGGCGAGTTCTGCGTTGCCAACCGCGTCATCCTGGATGCATTGAAGGAGTTGCCTGAGCAGCCTCTCAGCTTCGATGTAGATACAGATAGTTATGCCATTAAGATTGTATATCAGAATGGTCTCTATAATTTCACAGGCTTGAATGCTGAAGACTATCCTCCAACACAGGACATGGGTGATGCCTGCACTACCCTCGTCTTGCCAGCACAGGTGCTGATCGACAATATCAACCGTTCTCTCTTTGCAACAGCCAGCGATGAGCTGCGCCCAGTAATGAATGGTATCTATTTCGACCTTACTCCCGAATCGCTTGCCATCGTTGCAAGTGATGGCCATAAGTTGGTAAGAAGCAAGAACTTCACTGTCAAGAGTGAGACTCCTTCTTCATTCAACCTGCCAAAGAAGCCAGCATCATTGCTGAAGAACATTCTGAGCAAGGATGATGAGGCAACCATCAAGTTTGATGCACGCAGAGCTGAGATTCAGTTTAGCGATGGCGTATTGAAATGCCGCCTCATTGATGGTCGCTATCCTAATTACAACTCAGTGATTCCTGCCAACAACCCATGTGAGATAACCGTAGATCGCAAGGGCTTGCAGAGTGCATTGCGCCGTGTTTTGCCATTTGCCAGCGAGAGCAGCCAGCTGATCCGTTTCCATATCGAGAGCGGCCGTTTCGAGGTTTCTTCAGAAGACATCGACTTCTCTACTTCTGCCAAGGAAGTATTGGCTTGCGAATATAGCGGTTCCAGCATCAGCATCGGTTTCAAGGGTAGCAGCTTGATGGAAATTCTGGGTAATCTGAACAGCGATCAGGTTGTCTTCCACTTGGCTGATCCTAGCCGTGCTGGTATCATTGTACCAGCTGAGCAGCCAGAAGACGAGGACATCCTCATGCTCATCATGCCAATGCTCCTTAACGAATAAGGAGCTTGGTTCATCTAAACACCCCTTACCTATCAGTAATATATAGTAATAAATACTAGAAGTAATGAAATTAAATCTTACTAAGCCTCTGATCGTGTTCGACCTAGAGACTACCGGTCTTGACATGGTAAAAGACAGAATCATCCAGATCTCCTATATCAAGGTGTATCCAGATGGAACAGAGGTTCGTAAAAACCAGTTTGTCAATCCTGGGAAGCCAATCCCTGAAGAGGTGGTTGCTCTTACAGGTATCAGCAATGATGATGTGAAGGATGCACCAACCTTCAAGCAGTTGGCGGCTACCTTCAACCAGGAGTTCTCCGGTTGTGATTTTGCTGGCTATAACTCCAATCATTTCGATGTACCTATGCTTGCAGAGGAATTCCTGCGTGCCGGCATCGATTTCGATTTCTCTAAGTGTCGCCTCATTGATGCCCAGAACATCTTTATGAAGATGGAGCGTCGTAACCTGGCAGCTGCCTACAAGTTCTATTGCGGCAGAAAGATGGAGGAAGACTTCGAGGCACACCGTGCCGACCAGGATACCGAGGCTACCTATTGCGTGCTGAAAGGCGAGCTGGACCGTTATGCCCCTGGTGTTCAGGAGGAAGCCGACCGTGTACTCAATAATGACATGGACGAGCTTGCTGAGTTCTCCAAGCGCAATGACAATGTAGATTTTGCCGGACGCATCGTTTGGCAGGAGTTGAAGGATGCCGACGGCAATGTGATACTCGACGAAAAGGGAGAGCCTCGCAAGCACGAGGTGTTCAACTTCGGCAAGTACAAAGGATGGGATGTGGCAGAGATCCTGACTAAGGATCCTGGTTACTTCACCTGGGTATTGGGAAGCGATTTCACCAACAATACCAAGCAGGTACTCACCCGTATCCGTCTGCGCGAGTTCAACAAGAGAATGGGAAAATAATATGTTAAAAGGAAAGAAAATCGTATTGGGCATTACGGGTTCCATTGCAGCCTACAAGTCATGCCTTATCATCCGTGGTCTCATCAAGAAGGGAGCTGAGGTACAGGTGGTCATTACGCCTGCCGGTAAGGAGTTCATTACCCCTATCACCCTCTCGGCGCTGACCCACAAGCCTGTGGTAAGCGAGTTCTTCTCACAGCGTGATGGTACCTGGAATTCGCACGTGGATCTCGGTCTCTGGGCGGATGCGATGGTCATTGCACCATGTACGGCATCTACAATGGGCAAGATGGCGCATGGCATTGCAGACAACATGCTCATCACCACCTATCTCTCCATGAAGGCACCAGTCTTCATTGCTCCTGCCATGGACCTTGATATGTACAAGCATCCTTCTACCCAGGCTAACATGAAGACCCTTCTCGGCTATGGTAACCATATCATCGAACCGGAAGTGGGATTCCTTGCTTCTGGATTAGAGGGAAAGGGACGCATGGAGGAACCGGATGTCATCGTGGATTACCTGGATAGATACTTCAACATGATGGAGAGTGCCGATGAGGTTGCTGATGTAGAATCAGAGGACCAGAAGACTGCAGGGAAAGATCTCTGCGGTAAGAAGGTGATGATTACAGCTGGACCAACCTATGAGAAGATTGACCCAGTGCGTTTCATCGGCAATTATTCTTCAGGAAAGATGGGATTCGCACTTGCCGAAGAATGTCTTCGCCGTGGTGCGGATGTTACTTTGGTGGCAGGTCCTGTTTCATTAGACTGTAGTCCTGCTATCCACCGCATCAATGTGGAGAGCTGTGAGGAGATGTATCAGGCAGCCACAGCAGCCTTTGCTTCATCTGATGCTGCCATTCTCTGTGCAGCCGTAGCAGACTTCCGTCCTGCCAATGTAGCTGATAAGAAAATCAAGCGCGAAAAGGATGACCTGGAGTTGACACTGGTGCCTACCCATGACATCGCAGCAGCTTTGGGACAGATGAAACAAAAGAATCAACGAATCGTAGCTTTCGCCCTGGAAACCAACGATGAAGAGAGTAATGCACAGAAGAAGAGAGTGAAGAAAAACGCCGACTTCATCGTGCTCAACTCTACCCGTAATCCGGGCACTACTTTCCGTACTGACGATAATCAGATTACCATCATCTCTGAAAAGGGAAAGAAAGAATATGAAAAGAAACCGAAGACTGAGGTGGCTCACGACATCATTGATGAGCTGGCTCTCCTGTTTTAGTCCGGTATCTTTAGCTGGTGGCCTCCTGTGCTGCAGTCCTTCTACGATTTCAGCACAGGAGCTGCAAGCTAAGATTACCATCAACCATGCCCAGATTTCGGGCACGGAGAAAGGCGTATTCGACAATCTGCAACAGACCTTGCAGCAATTCGTCAACAATCGCCAATGGACTCATCTTCAGTTTCAGAAGAACGAACGCATCATCTGCAACTTCAATATCACCGTCACCAAGTATGACAGAGACCAGAATCTCTTTACCTGCAAGGCGCTGATACAGGCCAATCGCCCCGTCTTCAATTCGGCATACACCTCCACCTTATATAATAATGTGGACGATAACTTCACGTTTCGTTTTGCCGAATACGACCAGTTGGAGTTCAATGAGCAGCAGATAGACAATCAGCTTACAGCTCTTTTTGCCTATTATGCATATCTTATCATCGGCATCGATCTGGATAGTTTTGCACCCAAAGGTGGTGAAGACATCCTGCAGCGCTGCATGAATCTGACAAACAATGCCCAGAATCTGGATTATCCCGGATGGAAGGCTTTCTCTGATGACCGCAACCGATATGCCATCATCTCAGACTATCTGGATGGAGCGTTGGAACCCTTCAGGCAGTTGCAGTATGACTACTATCGGAAAGGACTCGACGAGATGGCGAATAATGCGGAAAGAGGTCGCACCGAGATAACCGCAGCCCTGGAAACAGGACTGAAGAAGGCGAAGGAAAACCGCCCGCTCAGTTTGTTGCCACAGATATGGACCGATTTCAAGAAGGATGAACTTGCCAACATCTATCGCGGCAAGGGAACCCAAAAGGAAAAGGAGAGCATCTATGAACTCCTCTTCTCCATCAATCCTTCACAGAATAAATATTGGGATCAGGTCAAGGAATAATCTTTCAGGAAGAAGTCATCATTCATAGAATCATCTTCCAGAACGGAAGCTTCTGAAAATCAGAATCAGCTTTCCCTTTATATCTTTATCAAAAAGTAGAATAAAATATGCTCAAGCAATTATATATCAAGAACTTCACGCTCATCGACGAGCTGAACATCTCTCTCTATCCTGGCTTCTCCGTCATCACGGGTGAGACAGGAGCAGGAAAGAGTATCATCCTCGGTGCCATCGGACTGCTTCTGGGGAACCGTGCCGACAGCAAGGCGATCAAGGCTGGAAGAGACCGATGTGTGATAGAGGCTCACTTCGATCTCTCTAGATATGGTATGCAGAAATTCTTCGATGATAACGATATCGACTATGATGCCGATGATACGATCATCCGAAGAGAGTTGACTGCAGCCGGCAAGAGCCGTGCCTTCATCAATGACACCCCTGTGCCTCTCACCCGTATGAGAGAATTGGGAGAGCAACTCGTGGATATCCATTCGCAGCATCAGAATCTTCTTCTGCAGAAAGAAGACTTCCAGTTGAATGTGGTGGATATCATCGCTCAGGATGCCGACCAGCTCAAGGTTTACCAAAAGGAGTATTATGCCTATCGCAAAGCCAAGGAACTTCTGGAAGAGCTGAAAGCCGAAATTGCCAAGAACCGTGAGAACGAGGAGTTTATGCGCTTCCAGCATAAAGAGCTGGATGATGCAAATCTGCAGGAAGGCGAATTGGAACAGCTGGAACAGGAAGCAGAAACCCTGAGCCATTCGGAGGATATCAAGACAGCTCTCTTCGAAGCAGACAATGCACTTTCAGGAGAAGACGACAGCATACTTGACAAACTGAAGAACGCCACTCATCAACTGGAAAATATATGTGATGTCTATCCAAGCATGGCTGATGTGGCTGGCAGAATGCAGAGCAGCTATATCGAACTGAAGGACATCGCGCAGGAAATCAGCAGTAGTGTAGATCACGTGGAATTCGATCCTAACCGATTGGATGCCATCAATACCCGTCTGGACAAGCTCTACACCCTGCAGCAGAAGTTCCATGTGGAAACGGTGACTGAACTCATTGCTACCCGTGACCGCATAGCAGAACAGCTTGCACATATCGATAATGGCGATGAAGACATCGAAGAGAAGGAAAAAGAAGTTGCTGCTCTCCTTGCCAAGGCTGAAAAGCAAGCTGCCCTACTCACTTCCATCCGTCAGAAATCAGCAAAGGCCATCGAAAAAGAGATGAAGGGCAGACTCATCCCGCTGGGCATTCCGAATGTGAGATTCGAGATTGCCTTCGCAGAAAAGCCACTGTCAGGAAATGGTGCCGATAAGGTCAGCTTCCTCTTCAGTGCCAACAAGAGTACCCAGCTACAGCCTGTCAGTCAGGTTGCTTCGGGTGGTGAGATTGCCCGTGTGATGCTCTCGCTGAAGGCAATGATCAGTGGAGCCGTGAAGTTGCCAACTATCATCTTTGATGAGATTGATACCGGTGTAAGCGGAAAGATAGCAGAAAAGATGGCAGATATCATGGAAGAGATGGGACTCCAGAACCGACAGGTACTCTCTATCACCCACCTGCCACAGATTGCTGCCAAGGGTAGCCATCATTACAAGGTATTGAAGGAGGAAACCGAGAATGGAACCATCTCGCACATGAAAGAACTCAACAACCAGGAACGCATTGAGGAAATTGCCCAGATGCTCAGTGGCAGTGACATCACGCAGGCAGCTCTTGCCAATGCCAAAGAATTATTGAGAATATGAAAAGAATAAATATGATACTGATGGGACTGATGCTGGGTGCATCATCCCTCTTCGCTCAGCCAGGCTCTGTACAGAAAGCCGCCAAGAGCGTATTTACACTCACCACCTTCAACAAGGATGGTAACATCATCTCTTCTACACAAGGTGTATTTATTGATAACAAGGGAACGGCTATCGGTACCTTCAAACCGTTTATCGGTGCTGTAAAGGCTACCATCGTGGATGTTAGCGGAAAGTCGATGGACGTGGATGCCATCCTCGGAGCCGATGAGCTTTACGATGTGGCTAAGTTCAGGGTACTGGGTCATACCACGGCTGCCAACATTGCTACGGCAGAATCATCTGCGGGCAGCAAGGTTTGGCTCGTTCCTTATTCTATCAAGAAGTCACCTTTCCAGCAGGAGGATATCGCAAGCGTTGAGAAGTTTAAGGAAACATACAATTACTACATCTTCTCCAACACCGTACCGGACAATGCTGTGGGTTGCCCATTCGTCAACAAAAGCGGACAGGTGATTGGTATCATGCACAGCAACGGTCAGGTAACTGCCATTGATGCCAACTATGCCAAGGAGTTGAAGGTGACGGGTCTTTCTACACTGGATGCAGCCCTTCGCCAAACAGGCATCCGTACTGCTCTTCCTGATACCGAACAGGAGGCGATTACGATGATGACGCTCAATAAGAGTCAGGTGTCCCGCGACATCTATGACAAGTATGCAGATGAGTTTATGGCAAAGTTTCCTGCTTCAGCATTCGGCTATAAGGAAAAAGCAACTATTCTTGTAGATAAGAACGAGTTTGCCGAGGCAGCCAAATGTATGGAAGATGGAATCAAGAAATCTTCAGCCAAGGATGAAGCCCACTCCAATTATTCTGATGTCATCTATCAGAAACTGATCTATAAGGGTGATTCAGCCTATACAGCCTGGACTTACGCCAAGGCGATAGAGGAAGCACAGAAGGCATACGCCATCAATGCCAATCCTGTATATCAGCATCAGGAGGCACGCATCATCTTTACCAAGGGTAATTATCAGAAGGCATACGATATGTTCATCGCCCTGACCAAGACTTCAGTCAAGAACCCGGAAATCTTCCTAGAGGCAGCTCAGGCTAAGATTCAGCTCAAGGCTCCTGCTACAGAGATCAAGGTCTTGCTGGACAGTGCAGTCAATGAGGCTAAGAACTCGGGCACCATGGCTGGTCCTTACTATCTGGCTCGTGGTGATTTCCAGGCGGAACAGGGAGAGTATCGCAGTGCTATAGCCGACTACAATATGTATGATTCGATTGTCCGTCCTGTTAATCCTGCATTTTTCTATGCAAGATACAAGGCTGAGACCAAGTTGCGCATGTGGCAGCCAGCGCTGATTGATATTGCCCGTACCTGCTACCTCGCTCCAAACGAGCCTACTTATTTTGCAGAATGGGCTAGTCTTGACTTGCGTGTGAAGCGATATGCAGAAGGCATCAGTGCAGCCAAGCATTGCATAGAGATTGCTCCAGAATATGCCGATGGCTATCTCCTTCTCGGTTTGCTCCAGATGGAGAACAAGCAGAAGGAAGAGGCTCGCAAGAACCTGGAAAAAGCAAAGGAACTGGGAGATACCCGTGCTGAGGGTTATCTCAAGAAACTGAAATAATCAGATTAATTGGAATAACAAAATTGAAGGTGGTAATAATTGCACTTTCAAACGCCCTGAAAGGGCAAAAGCTCATAGGAGGGTGTGTCAAAAGTCCAAGACACACCCTCTTCTTCGTTTCTTCAAGAACGCTAGCCCGCTAGGCGTCTCGGAGAATTTGAACACCGCCCCCGCTAGGCGTCCCGCCGGATTTGCAATCCGGCGTTAAAAAATGTCCTTACCTATTTAGGCTCTGCGGATTTGCAATCCGCAGCAAAGGAGTATGCTTTTCCTTTTGTTGGGGGATTAAAATCCCCCAGTTTTAATAGGTCGAACCTTTTTTACGGCGGATTGCAAATCCGCCGGGACGCCTAGCGGGATTCATACATCCCCAGGGGGTGCCCTGTGCTAGGAGCTTTTGGGCCTTCAGCCCGTTCTTGAGCCACAAGAGTATTTGGCTGTTATATAAAACAAAAAGTGGATTAACCTTTCGATTAATCCACTTTTGTGATTCCGTTGGGGTTCGAACCCAAGACCCACAGCTTAGAAGGCTGTTGCTCTAATCCAACTGAGCTACGGAACCAACGCTGCTAATTTTCATTAGCGAGTGCAAAGGTAATACTTTTTTGCGAAACTACCAAATTTTCCCGCATCTTTTTTACAATAAAACCGAATATTATGCAACTTTTCACCTTCTATGAATTGAAAAGCGCATAATATTCGGTATTCCTCATTCTTTTATGCATCAAAAAGAACGAATATCTTTTATGCATCAAAAAGAATGAATATCATGTTCTACTTATTATTCAGTTATCAGTGTAAACTCTGAACCAGAAGCATAATCCTGACCATTCTGCTCATTCAATGCACGCAGACGGAAGTAGCGAGCCTTGACAGGTTTGTTCAACATCACCTTCTGCAGCTTGGCTGTCTTCTCAAAATGACCCTTCAGGATTGGCTCACCCCAAGTCTTGTTGTCGTTGCTGACGTAGATTTCATAATCCTTGATGCAACCATTCAAAGAACCATCCTGGCGTGCCAGATAAGTAAAGCCCTTGATGACCTTCTGCTTGCCAGCATCGAAGTCAACCCAGTGAGGATACTTCGCCAATGTAATGGAATACATCGTATGCCAGAATGTAGAAGGATCGCCATCTACCAAGTAGGCAGCATCACCCTCATCAGGCTCCTGGCTGGAAGCAAAGGCTATCTGAAGATTAGAAGTCTGCTGATTCTGCTGCATCTTCTTCATCATCTCCTTCACCATCTCACGACCGGTAGCTGAAACCTTCACGATATTTCCAAGCTCTGACTTCACCGCTGGACGGATGATGAATCCGAATGTGGTAGGAGTACTGCGTACTTGATCAGGCGTCAAAGGACCACCCTGTCCACAGCTGGCACCGCCCAATCCTGTAACCTTTGCATCGAGGTGCAAGTGAGTACCGCTGCTCTTTGGCAACTGATATGGATGTGCTGCCAAAGTCAACTCCTGCTGACTCCAAGGCAATGCTGAGGCAGACATAGTACTGTCAGAGATGAATACTACACCCTGCTGGCTGTCGTTGGTAACGGCACACCAACGTACCTCCTCGCGGTTGCCCTGTGCCTGTGGCTTAGGAAGCATGATGCCCTGCTCTGCTACCGGACTGTGGTACCAACCGATAAACTGGCTGGTCTTGCGGTCGTTGTAGTTGTTGACTGGTCCGCGTCCATAATAATCATATTGGTTCAACTCGCTTGGCAATACCATGGAATAGCCGATGCGAGGCAAGATGACCTTAGAACGGTTAGCACCGATGGCACTCTGCATCTCGATAGAACCATCCTTATAGATAGTATAGATCTGGCGTGAAGTGAACTTCAGGTCAGCATCTGTCAAGGCATGCTTGTTCTTCTCGAAGTTATAGCAAGACTCTGGGTCACGGTCGCGGTTGCTGTAATTCACATCGCATCCCTCCTTACCCTGACTCTCTACAGTAAATTCGAACTGGTAAGTACCATCCTTCTTGGCAGTATAGTTCCAGTTCTTCACTACATGCTGCAGGTCGTACAGACCATTCTTGAACCATGCATTGTGGTATCCGATACCGGCATCGTTGTCAGTAGGAGCACGATATGCATCGAGCTTAGGACCATTGCCATCCTTGATGATATCCTGGCTGCCATACTTCAGGCTATAGATAGCACCGGTATTCAGGTCGAATGCCACCTGGAAGTTGCCACCATTGATGTTGGCACGCTTAGCCGCCTTATCTACCGAAAGCTTCATCGCCTTACCGTTCTTGGCAACAGTAGCGATAGAAGGAGCAACAACATCAGCGCCCTTCACTCTCAACTGCTCTTCCATCTGAGGATACCCCTTGGCAGCCCACGGCATATCCTTACCCAGAAGGAACTGAACTGTTACGAAGTACTCGCTCTTTGGATCGAGGCTTGCATAATCGTATGGCAAGGTATAGAAGCCCTTCTCGCGAGGACCCACGATATTCTTGGCACCCTGCAATGGCTGATTCTTTGAAATGCAGACGCCATCCTTATAGAGAGACCATACAATCTGGTAATTCCTGAGAGGCTCGAAGTAGTTCTTGTTGAAGATTTCAATCTGTCCCTGCTTCATATCTACAGCCTTCACGCCTACATTCTGATAAACCTTCTTTACCTCATAGTACTGAGCCTTAGGTGAGAAGTCTGGGCGAAGGATACCATTCATACAGAACATACCATCGTTTGGCTTGTTGTCCTTACCGAAGTCACCACCGTATGCCCAGTAGGTCTTTCCGGTTACAGGATCCTGCTTGTCAAGAGCCTGGTCAACCCAGTCCCAGATAGCTCCACCCATGAAGAAGTTGGTGCTCTCGATGGCATTCCAGTAATCTATCAGGTTACCGCAGGCATTACCCATGGAGTGAGCATACTCTGAGATGTGGAACGGATACTTCAGCTTGTACTTGCCCTGTACGGCTCCCTGAACCCAGGCGATAGAAGGATACTGGTTAGAACCCATATCCACGATATCATTGTTGCGCTCATACTGAACTGGGCGGCTGGTATCATAAGCCTTGATGGCATTATAGCAATCTACGAAAGTCTTGCCAGGTCCAGCCTCGTTACCCAAACTCCAGATTACTACAGATGGATGATTCACGGTAGCGTGTACCATCTCCATATTTCTGGCGATATGAGCGTTGCGGAACTCAGGTACATGAGAAAGACTCTGCTTGCCATAGTAGTACTCATGGCTCTCGAGGTTAGCTTCATCCTCCAGATAGATACCATACTTATCGCAGAGATAATACCAGTAAGGTGCATCAGGATAGTGGCAGTTGCGCACATGGTTGATATTGCCACGCTTCATCAGGAAGATTTCGTTCTCCATCTGCTCGCGGGTAGCAGTATGACCTAACAGTGTATTGTTCTCATGACGGTTGACACCCTTCAGCTTGATAGGCTGTCCGTTGAGATAGTAATATCTTCCAGCCAATCCGAACTCATCCTTCTCGGCAGGAGTCTCCTTGATTTCCACCTTTCTGAAGCCCACGATGGTAGAGAAGGTCTGAACCGTTCTGCCCTTGGCATCCTTCAATTCTCCTACCAATGTATAACGGTAAGGAGCTTCTGCACTCCAGAGCTTCACCTTGTTGGCAGCATCGAGCGTAGTCTCCAGAACTATCTCTCCCTTGGAATTCAGTTTTCCTACGAGAGGAGTAGAAGCAGTAATGCCTTCCATCAGATCATTGTCGTCGGAATAGAGACGGTTGGCATAGAGTGAATACTGCAAGGTATAACCCTTGATGGCCTTCTTGGAAAGATTCTGCAACTGGGCAGAGATATGCAAGGTGGCATGGCTGTAGGTTTCATCCAAGTCAGGAATAGCCTTGAAGTCTCTTACCTGAACCTGTGGTTTGGCAACCAGAGCCACGGTGCGGAAGATACCAGGCAAGCGGAACATATCCTGACTCTCCAGGAAAGAACCGTCTGAATGGCGATAAACCTCCACAGCTACGGTATTCTCCTCACCCTCCTTATTAAGATAAGGTGTGATGTCGAATTCAGCCAGGTTGCGTGAGTTCTTGGAGAATCCCACATACTTACCATTTATATATAGGTAGAAGAATGAATCTACACCATCGAAGTTAAGATAGATCTGCTGTCCCTTCCAATCTGCAGGTACGGAGAAGGTTCTGCGATAAGACCCCACCTCATTGCGGTTGCGATAGGTCATCCAGTTGGTAGGAGGTGTACGCATCACTCCCCCCTTCCAGTCGTTCATCGGCTGCCAGGAGTGCTGGAAGATGACACGCTGGTTAGAATATAGCGGATCTCCATACTTGTTGTTTCCATCTTTCTGCAGTCCAGCCAAATTCCAGTTCATAGGTACCTTGATGTCGTCCCACTGAGAGACATCATAGTCTGTACGGTAGAAATCCTTAGGACGCTCATCAGGATTTGGAGCCCAATGGAACTTCCATAATCCATCGAGAGATTTCCAGTAAGAACTGTTCTCTGGTAAAACCTTTCTCGCCTCTTCGACATTGCGGAACGAGAAGAACCAAGCATGCGGCTGCTGCTTGTTGACAGCTACGGAATCAGGACTTTGCCACTCCCATCCCGTAGGCGCAGCCTGCTGGTTGTAGAAGTAGCCTCCTAAAGTGCCATCTGCCCATGCTGATGAGCAAATGAGTCCGGTTAAAAGTAATAAATAAGTTTTCTTCATAAGTTGATGTTATTGTTTCTAATTATTTTCTTTGCAAAGTTACGCTTTTAATTTGAAAGAGCAAAATAGTAGAAGAGAAAAAGCGAGAAAACACCCGATTTTTTGAGATAAGCCTTTAATCTTTGCCCTACCCGATGATTTTTTGCACGAAAAGCTTGGCAGAATCACAGAAAAGCTGTATCTTTGTCGCATATAAACAATCTAATGGCAATATAGATATACTAAATATATTATTAATTAATAAATTCAATCTTAAACAAAGACATTTATGGTAAACAGATTCATTCTTAATGAAGTTTCCTATTTCGGTCCAGGTGCCCGCAAGGAGCTTCCTACAGTAATCGCTAGTCGTGGTTGGAAAAAAGCTTTGGTTGTAACAGACAAGGGCTTGATGAAATTTGGCGTTGCCAAGATGGTACTCGACGTATTGGACGAGGCTAACATCGCTTACGAGGTATTTGATGACGTAAAGCCAAACCCAACAGTTTCTAATGTTACTGCAGGTATTGAGGCTTGCAAGAAAGCCGAGGCAGACTTCATCATCGCTATCGGTGGTGGCAGTTCTATGGATACGGCAAAGGGCATCGGCGTGGTTGTTACCAACCCGGAGTTTGCCGACATCGTTTCTCTGGAGGGGGTTGCTCCTACCAAGAACAAGTGCTTGCCTATCGTAGCTCTTCCTACTACAGCTGGTACCGCAGCAGAGACAACCATCAACTATGTGATTATCGACGAGAAGCGCCAACAGAAGATGGTATGCGTGGATCCTAACGATATTCCTGCCGTTGCTATCGTAGATGCAGAGCTGATGTACTCTTTGCCAAAGGGTCTCACCGCAGCTACCGGTATGGATGCGATGACTCACGCTATCGAGGGCTTGATTACCAAGGCAGCTTGGGAGATGAGTGATATGTTCGAGCTCAAGGCTATCGAGATGATTCATAAGTATCTGCCTATCGCTGTGAATGATCCTACCAATCCAGAGGGTCGCAACGGTATGGCTGTAGCTCAGTATATTGCCGGTATGGCATTCTCTAATGTTGGTTTGGGCGTTGACCATGGTATGGCTCACCCGATGAGTGCCCTTCATGACGTTCCTCACGGAGTAGCTTGTGCTATCCTGCTTCCTACCGTGATGCGTTTCAATATGGAGGTAAGTGTACCTAAGTATGTACAGATTGCCAAGGTAGTTGGTGTTTACAAGGATGGTATGACCGATCAGGAAGCAGCAGAGGCAGCATGCAATGCTATCGAGGAGTTGTCTAAGTTGGTAGGTATTCCACAGCATCTCAGCGAATTGGGCATCACAGAGGCTGACATCCCTGCCCTTGCCGAGCAGGCATTCACCGATGTATGTACTCCAGGTAACCCTCGCGAGGTTTCTAAGGAGGATATCATCGCCTTGTATCACAAGATCTTGTAATATCGACTAAAGATACAATGATAATGTAATCGCCCTGAAAGGAACAAGCATAAATAGATGCTTCACCTTTCAGGGCGATTTTTTTTATTCATTTAATCCCTCAACTAGGCACAAAGACGTTACTGAGAGGTCGCTATGATAGTACAGACAATGCGTAAAGCGGCTTGTATCGCTTATTGCCTCACTATGGCACAACATTGCCCCTTACCAGAGCAATAACCTGCCATTGCCAGGCACAAAACGATACGTCGGGAGCATATTTCCTGAATTTCTCGTATAGAGCATAGAAGTCATCTGTTTGAGCAGAAGATGTAAACATCGAAAGTCCAAACAACAAACTGACTAATAAAAAACTTTTGAATCTTGCCATCACCATCTTATTTATTAAGTTTCCAAGTTTTCCAGTCATTACCAATTAAAGGTGCCGACATGATAGAAGGAGATTGTAACTTACCATTCACTACTATAGATTGCAGCTCAACTTTCGTTTTAACATACTCGCCAAGTTCGCCTAACGTCACATCTCCCTTTGTCTCTTGCAATTTCTTCAATAGATAATAAGTAAACAAACCATGTGCGAACTCATTATAAGGATATGCTGTTTCATCTCCCTGCGCTGCAGAAAAAACGACGATATTCCCTTGAGGAGCATTTTGCTTGACTTTGATGGCAACGCCACGTGTTGATGCTAACATATCTCCATCTCGTTTTGCTCCACTAAAACATGCATCCAAAAATATAGTTACAGACTTGGATGGCATGTTTCCTAATGTTTTAAACAAGTCATCCAAGGCATAACCTGTTGTTACATCTGAACCATAACCATCTATTGGTAACAAATACCCATTTTTATTCTGTTCATCAGGAATACCATGTCCAGCATAATAGAAAATCACCTTTGCTTCTCCTCGATAAACTTTCATCACATTTTGAAGCCATTTAAGTTCATATTTGAGATTATTCAATGTTGCATCAGTCACATAATGAATGTTTTTCTCTGGCAATCCCAATGTCTTTCGGCAATACTCAGCAAATACACGTCCATCATTCTTTGCATACTGTACAGCCTTTTCCATTTGATATTTTTCATTAGCTATAACTACCGCAAAAACATTTTCATTTTTCTTGACCACAATTGGAATATCATCATCAACGTCAACCTCCTTATAGGCTTTCATATACTTAGACAGCTCAGTTTCACCGATTTTTGCATAAAAATCAGGCGCATTCTTATTTATTGAATCATAGATTTCTTTTGCTTTTACTTTATCCCCCATCACCCAAAACAATTCTCCTTTAACATCCATTGTATTACAAGGATAGTCCGAAATACCATTCTTTTTACAATGAGCAAGAGCCTGTTCTATTAATCCTTCTGCCTTGTCTATATTTTTCTCCACGGCATAACCATACATATACAACTTTGCCAATATACGATGCCCGACAATATCCAAAGTGTCATTTTTAATCGCCAACTCTGCATATTTTTTAGCCTGCGAATAGTCCGTTATACCTGTTTTTCCTGTATAAAACATGTCTGCTAAGAAATAATAGATGCCAGTTGTTATCCCATTATCAGCAGCCTTTTGATACCACTTAAACGCCTCATTATAATTTTGAGCTACGCCGTCTCCTGCGTAATACATTTCTCCCAAATAGGCAAAAGCACTAGCAACCCCATTATCAGCAGCCTTTTGAAAACACTTAAATGCCTCATTATAATTTTGAGCTACGCCCTGTCCTTTACGGTCATTCGCTCCTTTTGTCCTCAAACGGTAATTAGAGTAATAATAGAAGATATATTACAGGCAGAGGGAAGTCCGTTTTATTCGGGCTTCCCTCTGCCTGTAATATCGGACTAAGGTCCGCTTTTGCTGTCAATATGATTATTGCATGATATAGTCTACCCAGTCAACCCTGCTACTCTTCGTGAATACTAGTTCACGGTAAACCTTCATTGTCTTTATGTCGTCTCCTATGAACTTCGCTCTGTACAGGGTGATATGCTGATTGCGGATATTTGTCGGCCATAAGTATACTCCTGTGAATTCCAGTGTACCGTCAGCCTTTACTTCGTAGCTTCCTTCAGCCGGCTTGTTTCGTGTCGGCTTTTCTGTCTCTACATTGACGGGGATGAAGGTGAACGTACTGTCCGTTGAGAAATGCAGAACGTACTTGAATGGTGTTGTAGTGTTTTGGAGAGTCCATTGATAGACATAGTCTTTTCCTACGAAAGAATACTTTGCATGATGTCCGAAATCGTCGTCATCATCATCGCTGCTGCATGATATGAAGGCTACGCTGAAAAGCGCCGCCATGATAAACAAGCAGTAGGCAACATAATTTTTTCTGTGTTTCATTACTTTTCTTTTTTTTTTATTATTTATTTGTTTATATAGAATGCAGATGGAATATTATCGTTTTACAATACATAACTCCCAACCCAACATAAGCATCAGCAGCCCCATTTTCGGCGGCTTTTTTAGACCACAGAAATGCCTTTTCATAATTTTGAGCTACGCCCTGTCCGTTATAATACATAACTCCCAACCAAATATAAGCACCTGTGACCCCATTATCAGCAGCCTTTTGATACCACTTAAATGCTTCGTTATAATTTTGCGCTACACCAGTACCTTCATAATACATTTTTCCCAAATAGGCACAAGCTGATATATCTCCAGCATTTGCATCTTGCAAGACTTGTTTCAATTTAAATTGACTAACCTGCGCAACAGCCATTGTTGGAAAGAAGCAAATAAACAAAAGTGCTATTACAGCTTGTCTTTTTACAATCCCAATCATCTCCATAATTACTCTATCTAATAGCCTATACTATAACCTTACATTTTGCAGCTGTCTGAGAGACTTATCCATATCGCTTTCAAAGAAACCTGGAGCAAACAGACCACTTGCTGCATTATTATTCAACTCCAAATAAATCTCATCATCTAAGCCTTCAGCAAAGTTACGAACATTATTTTCTATTCTATCTCTTTCTTCACTGTTTTTAGCCAAGCTATATTCTCTATCATATTGCTTTAAATAGCTATAAATTTCTTCTCGATTATTCATTTTCATCATAACCCCTCCTTGAATTATTATACATTTTTTTACTCACTATATACATCATTAATAGTAACCAATACCCCCTTCTTTCTTTCAAAAAAAGGAGTAATAACGCAATCTGTTTGGATTGTATTTACTCTACATGGATGCTTCTTACTAATCTTTTGCATATCCTTCAGAATTATAGAAATCTAGCAAGGGCGTACAGAAACCACCTTTGCCACATGTCCCTCAGGAATTCCTGGTACTACTATCGAATAGCTAACAGGATATTTCTTTTCAAACTCCTCAATAGGAAGAGCGAATACTTTTAATTTCTTTTCCTTCATAATTTACTCCTTTCTTGTTTACTTATTTATTTGTTACATCGATATTGCAAACATTATGCTAACTTAAAATATTTAGACTGTCCAAAGAATATTCTGCCCAAATTATCCTTGATGGAAATAACCAATCCCATAAAAGGATTGTGCTCTATATCAATAACCTGACCTTCAATCCAATCAGACAAACCAGTCAAAGAAGGATTTACCTTCATCATATCTCCTAATTTTGGTTCCATAACTATCTGTTTAAATATATCTTATAACTTATTCAGCACCTCCTCCAATGGTTTAAGTTCTAGCTTTCCTTCTCGATAGGACTTCAGCTCATGGAGGGCTTTGTCGAAACCTGAGAGCATTTCTTCTTTGGTCATGCAGGACTCTTCTTGAACCATACATGCCTCATCTGTTTCATTCTGTACAGCCTGTATATTTAATGCAGTCATAACAAACTCCTTTTTTAAAATTTGCTTTCTAAATACCGAATATCACTTATTTCCTGCAAAAATACACAGAAGTTTTCAAAATACCAAATATTTCCAGGCAAATCTACAAAAAGGTTATTGTTTTCTTTGATTTTCAGAGAATTATTCGTATTTTGGCATCGTTATAGATATAATTAGATTCTTCTAGTTCACTTGCGAACATAACGAAAGCTGCAGAAGCAATAGGCTCTTGTACCATTAGAAAGCGTAATAATCAACCGTAAAAAGCAATAGAAGTTGTCGGAATATATAGGAGAAGTTGCCGGAAAGATTAATATCTGTTTCCGGAGAAGTTAATATCTCCAGCCGCACAACAGCTGTTGTGCGCTTGCATAACAGCTGATATGCGCTCGCACAACACGTGTTGTGCAAGCGGAAACCAACTGTTGGGCACCAACTTATTTCGTCTTTTCCTTTCTCGTATAATCAGTCAAAACTCCTTTCACTATTAAGCTTCTGATAATCAGGAAGTATTAATGAATGTGAAAGGAGAAATGAATTACGAATTGTTTTTTAGAATTTGGTGAAGTATAGCCTCAACATCTTTGAGCGGAGCATCATTTTATCGCCCTTGAGCTTCTCTTTGTAGAAAGCTTCTCGCAGATTGTTGATGCCATAGCTTCTGATGCTGTCATTCACTACGGTTGCAGGAATATCACCACCATTTTCTCCATGATCTTGATGCCAGTTATTCTTGTATGGCGAATGCAGGATCAGACTGTCACCAGTCTGTTCGAATCGGAAATAATAGCCACGGAAGCTTGCCGTTGTACCTGTGATGTTCGCACATGAAATCAACTTGTGCTGCACGCCCCAAAAAACTCTTTCTTTCGAGAGGTTCAATTTGCCTCCGGTAGCGAGCGTATCTACTTGCTCCAAATGCCAGTAACCATCCAGGTCGCCGTTGTCGCTCGTCTCGATGGTGCATGCCGATTGGAAACAGAGAACCAACATTCCAGCCAGCATTAATATCAAATGTTTTCTATTCATATCCTTCCCGTCCTAATTAAAACTTTAATATGCCTTGTTTGCTCACCGTCAGTTGGAAGCCAGCGTTATGCCCCAGCATTTCCTCGCTTCCGAAGTCCATACCGTAGGCTGCCTTCAAGCTCCATCCCTTATTGAAATGGTAGCAGCCTTCCAGCATGGTGCTCACGTTGTGATGAGCCTTCGTAAAAGGCCATACATATCTGCCCCATCCTTTCTGATAGGTCAGTAAGGCACGATACGCTAACCTGTCGTATGGCTCGCCATCAAAGCCCAAGTGATAGGCGATGAAGCGATTGTTTTTCACCTCTATCATCCCATCGTTGTTGTATAGAGGCGAATGGTAAAGTGGATTTCCCATCACCTGTCCCCAATGCTGCCAACCCGGATAGTTGCGATGATTGTAATAATCATCTACACCCGCAAGATGGTCGGGGATGTTGACGGTGTGGTCATGGTTGTAAGGTCCACTCTGATACTTGGTGTAGAGGTATTCCAAGACTACATTGCGCAACCATCTGCCATACTTGATGTTGACTTCAACTCCCAGCATATTGTCCTTGAACGAATACATGAAGTATCGGCGTGATTTCTTCACTTGCCAATCCTTTCCCTCACCATAGCCATTGTAGTCCATCATCAGCATCTGGCTGTCGTCCTCGAAGAAATGGTCGGCATAGATACCCAGTTTCCAAGTGTCAGCATCGTAGTTGATGCGCATAATCCACGAACCCAGCAAATTGCCTGAGGCATTGGCATATATACCATCGCTTTCCTCCTTGCCGCCAGGCATAAAGGCATGCCATAAGCCCTTGAGACCGCCCTCCGTTTTCATCGGAATCATTTTACCCTTACTATCAGGAGCATAAGGCGTACCTCCAAACTGCGCTGCCATCTCCAAGCCAAGTTCCACGCTCAGAGGACAGAAAAAGCCCTCGTTTCCGATGCGCAGATACCCAGCTTTGCTATGATACAGCACTCCATCTGAGTACTTAGTTTTGCGCTGCGTGAAGTCGTGCTGCCAATTTTGGTCGGTAAACTTTCCATAGGCAATATGGCCCTTCATCTGTAGCCATCCATTTAGGATAGGCAGCGTCCAGTATTCAGGCAGAGCCAGTCGCACCTGTGGGACAGGTCGGGCGTTGATACCCAACGTCTGGCTACCGCTAGAGAGCGTCTGGTTCTTCAATTCCATCGGATATTCCTTGGCACCTACGCTGAGTACGCCATGCAACCATCTTACCTCAGCAAAAGCCTGTTGCACCACCAGCTTGCTCGTGAAATGATAAGGCACAGCAACATCAACCCCATACCCTATTCCCCAATGGTGAGCGTTGTCGGTGGAAAGCGGACGTAACAAACAGCCTCGAAGGTAGCCATTCTGCTTTTCTAGAGAGCTCAGTCCGTATTTGTTGGCATTCAGCCAAAGCGGAGTTTTTCTGTTCGAGAGAGATCCTGAAGTCTCCAATCGGTATTCCAATCCATCGCCAAGGTTTTGTTTTACCGTATCTGCTCCTTCTTGCCACGCATATTGAGCGAGTGAAGAAGTAGGAATTGTGCTTAGTGTAACAAGAAAAATGCCTATCGTACAATATTTATTCATTCTTATATTTTAGTTGATTTGTGTACAAAAGTACGATAATTCTAGCATAAACTTACTAAATTTAACATTCCTTACATAATTAGTGCAAAATTATTTGCTTAACTTAAAAAAATAGTGTACTTTTGCAAACATAAAGTGCAATTATATAGCAAAAATATATAAAATGACAGATATTCTTGAAAAGAAACAAATAATTGAAACAGACGCAGAACAGATAAGCCTTCCAGGTTTTGTTAGATTGGTAAAGGCTCGTAAGAAGCTGTTCTATGTTGTCATGTCCATAGTGCTTGTGGTGGCAATCTGTATCTTGTACTCCCTGCCAAGATATTATACCACACAGACATCCTTGGCACCAGAGGTGGAGAACACTTCCATATCGGGTGGCGCACTCGGTTCGTTGGCATCCTCGTTTGGAATAGACTTGAACAATATGCAATCCTCTGATGCCATCACACCTTTACTCTATCCAGACTTGATGAACGACAACAAGTTTGTGGTAGATTTACTTCGGATTCAAGTGAAAGCCATCAAGGACACCCTTCCTCCTCATACCAGCTATTATACATACTTAACTATGTATAAGAAAATGTCGTGGATGGAAAAATCCTTGGAGAGTATGAACAACTTGCTGAGCCATGAGGAGACTGCTGTGAAAAGCCTCGAAAAAATCAATCCCTACATGCTCACCAAGAAGGAAGATGGCATCGTGAAAGATGTAAGAAACGACATCCGCATAGACATCGACAAAAAGTCAGGTATGATAACAGTCTTTGCTACTGCGCAAGACCCATTGGTTTGTAAGATATTAGCCGATTCCGTTTCAGAGAAGTTGAAGGCTTTCATCATCACATATCGCACTTCCAAATCTCAGAAAGACGTAGAGCACTACAAGAAGTTGATGGCAGAATCTCAAGCGGCCTACGAGAAGGTTAGGCGTCAATATGCCAGCTTTGCTGATGCCAACAATGATGTAATTATGGAGAGCGTTAAGTCAAAGATGGAAGATATGGAGAATGATATGCAGTTGAAATACAACCAATATACAGCATACAACACGCAATATCAAGCTTCCATTGCAAAGCTGAGGGAGCATACCCCTGTGTTTACCGTCTTGCAGGGTGCTTCCGTGCCAGTAAAACCAGCTGGACCTAAGCGAATGCTGAGCATTCTTGGTATCTTGGCGTTCTCCTTCTTCGTCCTTTTGGCAGGAATCATATCCAAGCAGTTATTGAAAGAATTAAAATAGCAATCTAGATAAGTATGTTAGGTATATTGCTTTTGGCTCTCTTGCTGTTGGAAGTATATGTGTTGGGCTATCTGGAGTTTATCTCCTGGCGAACCATCTATACTCCCCTATGTTGCCTGATGTTTCCGTATCTATTGGTGTTGTTGATATCCATCGCCGTGTCAGGGCACTTGGGGTTCGTCAATTTCTGCTACTCTAGCATCTGTGTGTGGTGTGTCGGACTTCCTATCTTCGCCATCCCAAGTTATCTACTCTCGTTGGCAAAGAACAGATATCCTATGGTATTTGGCGAGAAAATTCACGAAGGCAGATACCCAGCCACGCTAGGTGTCATCTCCCTCTTGTTGGCTCTGCTTTTCCTATGGCGATTCCATAGTGTATGGAACAGCAGTACAGCTATGTTTGGCACAGATGATTTTGCCGAGGATTTTGCTGGTCATGGTATTTGGGCACACTTGCGCACCCTGGCAATGCCGCTGCTTATAGTCGCCGTGTACTATCTCAAGCGGAAACAATGGTATCTATGGGGTATCATCTTTGCCTTGCTCCTTATACAACTCTTGTATATGGTGAAAGGTGCCATCATCATAGGTGTGGTATCAGGTCTGCTCATCCGTCTCATGGCTGGCAAAATGCACTTGAATCTGGGGCTTCTTCTCAAGGTGAGCTTGGGTGCTTTCGCCATCTTTCTACTCACTTATATGGTTCTTCCGCTACTAGGCAATGAGAGTGCAGAGGCAAACGTCGAGCTTTTCGAGATGGTGGCAGGACATTTCTTGCATTATCTTACTAGTGGAACGTTAGGGTTTAGTTATGACGCAAATCTCAACTTCCCCGATATGGGAAACTTTGAGATATTGGTATCTCCTTTTGTCAATATTTATAAGACGCTTACGGGCGACCCAAACTTGCTTTCGCCAGTCAATCCTCTCTATTTGCATACAGGCATCTCCTATACCAATGTGAGAACCTTTTTCGGTACGATGTTCATCTATTGCAATAGTTGGCAATTCATAGCCTATACGCTGATATTGAGCAGCTTGATCTATTCCATTCAATTGGCTTCGCTTCGCAGTGGCAATATGTTTCTATATACCCTACTCAGTTACTATTGCGGACTCTTAGGAATGGGATGGTTTGAGTTCTATTATTTCCACTTAGCCATCCTGGAAGTTCCTGTTATGATTCTGATGCTGATGGGCATAGCCAATGTCGAAAATAGATTTCGTGAGAAAATCCGCCAGAAACATCTCGTTGAATTAAAAAAATAAATTATGAGCATACGCAACAACTTTAAATATAGCTTGATTCTCACGCTCAGCACCTATTTAGTGCCTCTGCTGGTGTTTCCGTACATCAGTCGAGTGCTGGGTGCAGAACGTATTGGAGCTATAGACACGGTTGATGGTATCATAGATTATCTCGTACTCTTCTCTATGATGGGCATGCAGGCACTTGGCAT
>ULSX01059704.1_pt1 | contig 61789 bp, 50 predicted proteins | sample 1957031 | NCBI WGS metagenome assembly ULSX01 (sample SAMEA4835718, study PRJEB28245) | human gut metagenome | biome: gut microbiome; material: fecal sample | place: Denmark | collected 2008 | reverse complement strand
GAAATAAACTGAGTCACTGAGTCACTGAGTCACTGAGTCATTTATTTTAAAAAAAAAGAGGAAATGCAGGAACGGCATTTCCTCTTTTATCTGAGGTATTGCTCTTATTCAGAAGAGCCGAATTATTTCTTATCCGAGTCGATGAGGGCGAGCAGATGCTCTACTGCCACCTCCTGCGGAATATTCTTTTCTACGCAAACCTGCTTGCGGTAGAGGCTTACTCGGTTAGGACCGGCGCCTACGTAGCCGTAATCGGCATCCGCCATTTCACCTGGACCATTCACGATGCAGCCCATGATGCCAATCTTCAACCCCTTGAGATGCTTGGTTGCCTCCTTGATCTTGGCAATGGTTTCACGAAGATCGTAGAGAGTTCTGCCACAACCTGGACAACTGATATACTCGGTCTTGCTGGTGCGCAGACGGGCTGCCTGGAGAATGCCGAAAGCGGTTTCATCTACTGTCTGGGCAGGGATGTCACCATCGTTCATCAGCCAGATACCATCGGTCAGACCATCTATCATCAAGGCTCCCATATCGGCTGCTGCCTCCAGCTGGAAGTCGCTCTTCTCCTCCTTGCTGTGCTGGTACATCTCGGCAAAGATCACAGGGTTCTTCAAGCCGGCATTCATCATCTCGTGAACCAATGCACGCTGGTCGCCCAGGCGGTTCTGATGATTGCTTACGCAGATAACCACCACCTCAGGATGAGCCTTCAGGCAGGCGATGTATTCCTCGGCTGGAGTACCAAACTGCAGGGTGAGGAACTTGACGTCTGCCTTGATGCTGGCGATGAGCGGCATTGCCATAGCAGGGAAGATAGGGTAGAGCTTGGCACCAGTAGTCTCTGGCTTGCTGTTCAGCGTCTCGTAAACGTTGTAATCTACGATGTAGCTCTGACCTGGCACAAACTGCTTAGGCATCTTACCGCCTATATAGATATAATCAGGCGTAGCATCCTTGTTCTCACAAACGGTGCTCTCGCCGTTGATTCGGTTGCTGATAACTACAGGTACGTTGTTGCCGCCGATATTGCCTACAGCCACGGTTTCGCGGCGGGTAGGGCACAGCCAGTCGAAGCTAGGACAAGCTGCGGCAGGAATCAGAAGATGTCCCTTCTTCTTGCCGATGTAATCCACCAAATGACGAGCCACCGGAATCTCTGCAGCAGGCTCCTCGCTGAGGCTTACACGAACAGTATCGCCGATACCGTCAGCCAGCAGGGCACCGATGCCCACGGCACTCTTGATTCTGCCATCTTCGCCTTCGCCAGCTTCGGTTACGCCGAGGTGGAGTGGGTAGTTCATGCCTTCCTTCTCCATTTCTTCTACCAGGAGGCGCATAGAGCGGACCATCACAACGGTATTGGATGACTTGATGCTGATGACTACATCGTGGAAATTCTCCTTCTTGCAGATGCGCAGGAATTCGAGGCAGCTCTCTACGATGCCCTCTGGGGTATCGCCGTAGCGGTTGCGGATGCGGTCGGAGAGGGAACCGTGGTTTACGCCGATGCGGATGGCTGTATGATGCTCCTTGCAGATGTTGAGGAACGGCACGAAGCGGTCTTCTATCTTCTGGAGTTCGTGGGCGTACTCCTCATCGGTATATTCCTGCTTGATGAACTTGCGGGCAGGATCTACGTAGTTGCCAGGATTTACGCGTACTTTCTCACAATAGAGAGCAGCCACGTCGGCAACGTTAGGATTGAAGTGAACATCGGCAACGAGTGGAGTCTGATAGCCGTCGGCACGGATGCCGGCATTGATGTTCTTCATATTCTCTGCCTCGCGGGAACCCTGAGTGGTGAAGCGTACCAGCTCGCCACCAGCCTTGATGATTTCCTCTGCCTGGCGAACGCAAGCCTCAGTATCATTGGTATTGGTGGTGGTCATGGACTGGATGCGGATAGGGTTATCGCCACCTAGATCGATGGCTCCGATATGTGCCACAGAAGAGGCACGGCGGGTATAATTGAATAAATCTACCATAATGTATAAGAATAGAATATGCCCCAAAGGAATGGGGCATATCACATATTAGATTAATTACACTTGAAGTCGTATTTCACCTCAGCCAAATCCTTGTTGGCCTTCTCTATCTTGGCACCGAGCCCCGCCTTCCAAGCTTCTACCTTCTGAGCCACTTCCTCATCGGCAAGGGCAATCATCTCGGCAGCGAGGATTGCTGCATTCTGAGCTGCATTCACACCAACAGTAGCCACAGGAATGCCAGGAGGCATCTGGATGATGCTGAGCATGGCATCAAGACCATCGAGCATACCCTTGATAGGTACACCGATAACTGGCAGTGGGGTAGATGCTGCGATAACACCAGGAAGGGCGGCAGCCATACCGGCAGCGGCGATGATTACCTTCACGCCACGCTCCTTGGCTCCCTTGGCAAATGATTCTACTGCATCCGGTGTGCGGTGTGCAGAGAGGGCATTTACCTCGAAAGGAATCTGGTTGTCGTTCAACCACTTACATGCTTTTTCCATAACAGGCAGATCGCTGGTACTGCCCATGATAATGCTTACTAATGGTTTCATTTCTTACTGTATTATGTTATTAATTCTTTTTTCTATGTTCCTTGTACGGCACCGGAATCAGGTGTCCAGGATGGTGCAGGTTTCAGATGACCAGGATGGCGCAGGCGGCTCCTATGAGGAATCCCCCGACCACCTGCGAGAGCGAGTGCTGTCGCAGTATCATGCGCGCCGTTCCTACGGCTCCTGCCAGTATCAGCACGAAGCAGAGCCACCACAGCGGGTTGAAAGAGAAGGCGATGGAATAGGATACCAGTCCGCCTGCCACGCCTCCGATGGCGGCTGTATGGGTGCTGATCTTCCACCATATATTGATGAGGGCACATACCATCTGGATGGTGAGTGCCACTACCACGATGATGCTGATGACGCGGGGAGTGTTGCGGTACTCCATCCAGAAGAAGCAGGCGAAGTAGCACACGATGGAGATGATATAGGGCACGAGACGGCGCTCCTTTCTGCCCAGTTCGTGGGATGTCCATCCCTGGCAGAGCCGGTAGAGATGGATGAGCAGCGAGGGTGCCACCACGGTGAGCAGATATACCATGGCTAGCATCACCAGCTTGTACATCATCGGCAACAATGACATGTAGCTGAAGATGAACAGTGCTATCAATCCCACTATCGGCAGATAGAAGGGGGTGAAGATCATGCTCATGATTCGTGCAGTGAATATGATATTCTTCTCTTTCATTTTCTTAATCGTGCTACTGGAATATTGAATTGTTCGCGATACTTCGCTACGGTGCGTCGGGCGATAGGGAATCCTTTTTCCTTCAACGCCTTTGACAAAGCTTCATCGCTCAATGGTTTCTTCTTATCTTCGTGTGCAATGATTTCCTGAAGGGCAATCTTGATCTTGCGGGTTGACAGTTCCTCGCCATCCTCGGTGGTATAGCCATCGGTGAAGAAGAACTTGAGGGGGAAGATGCCCCATTTGGTCTGTGCATACTTCACGTTGCTCACTCGCGATATAGTGCTGATATCCAATCCCGTTCTTTCGGCTACATCCTTGAGAATCATCGGTTTCAGGTCGGCTTCGTCTCCATCCAGGAAGAACTGTCGCTGGATGTCGATAATCGCTTTCATGGTTACGATGAGGGTATGCTGCCGCTGCTTGATTGCCTCGATGAATCCCTGTGCCTTGTCCACCTTTCCCTTGGCATAGAACAGGGCTTCTTTCTCGGCTCTGCTCAACTTGTCCTTGTGATTGCGGTATTGCTCTATCATGTCGGTGAAGGATGGAGATATGGTGAGCTCCGGAATGTGACCGCGGTTCAGGCTGAAGGTGATGGAGCCGTCGTCGTTGGTATCTACGATGAAGTCGGGGGTAATCTGCTGGATGTTTCTGCCTTCGGTTTCTCCCATCGAAGCACCTGGCTTCGGGTTCAGTTTCATGATTTCCCGCTGCAGGGTATCAAGCTGGGTATCATTGAGTTCCAATCCTGCCTTGATCTTATCCCAGTGCTTCTTGGTAAACTCATCGAAGTAGTCTGTGAATACCTCTTCCATGGTCTTGCGGAGTACGCCTTTCGGCATTCGCTTTACCTGAAGCAGGAGGCATTCCTGGAGGCTTCTTCCGCCTACGCCCGCAGGGTCGAAGCTCTGCAGGACATGGAGCACGTGCTCTATCTCCTTCTCGGTTACATCGATGTTGTGATAGATCATCAGCTCATCGCTGATGCTGTCGAGATCCTTGCGAAGCAGGCCGTCGTCGTCGAGCGATCCGATGAGATATTCCATCACTTCCTTTTCCTTGTCGGTGAGGTTCTGCATATCCATCTGCTCCTTCAGCTTGTCGTAGAAGGATGTGGTGTCTCCATATACCATTTCTTCGTATTCGGCTGTGTCCTGGTTGCCGTATTTGTCGGAGCTGTAATCGGGCATCTGGTCATCCTGTCCGATGCTTTCCAGTGCCTGGTCGAGCTCGTCTTTTCTCTCTTCCTTCTCCGACTGTGCCTCGTAGGCATCATCAGAATCAGTATCACTGTCGCTATTACTGCTATCTGCACCATGTTCCAGCGGAGAATCTCCATCGTAGCTTTCGCTGAGCATATCGTCTGGATTCTCACTCTCCAGTGCAGGATTATCGTCCAGTTCGGCATTGATGCTCTCCTCGAGTTCGGTGAGGGGCATCTCCAGGAGCTTCACCTGCAGCATCTGCTGGGCGGAGAGTTTTTGTAGCTGTTGCAGCTTCTGTGCCTGTGTCTGAATGAGTTTTTGAGCCATATCTTTATTCTTGAGTTGAGCTTTTGCTGTTTATATATCTTTTTTTTTTCTGTTCTGCCTGCAGTTTTTTCTGCTTGCAGTATTCTTTTTTCCGTTCTACTTGTAGTATTCCTGCAGGTTGATGGCAAGCTGGTTCAGCTTGTCTGGGTTTCCGTTACCATATCTGTGCCAGATATTCTTGCATGCGCTTATCAGCTTGCTGTCAGGTGCTTGCTGGCGGTTGAGATAAGGGTCGCAGTATTGGTAAACGCCCATCACTTCTGCAATCAGCTTGGGTGATACCTTGATGAGTTTTCCCAGGTTGATGATTTCCGGCGTTTCAGCCACCATGGTAATGGGAGTGAGCTGGAAGTAGAGGTCGAGGATGATGATGAGCTTCACGGGGTTGAGCGATGGCTCTTCAGCGAGAGGTTCCCAATCTTTCTCGAACGACTCCTTTACTTCTACTCCTGCAAAGAAATCCTTGGCATTTCCGCATCCGTTCATAGATCGGAGAATCTTGATGTCGTGGGATAGGAGACGTGGATTATCGGCATATTTATCCCATAGCCGCTTGATGCGAGGCGTGATGCGCTGCAGCTTGAACATCTGTGCGTGCAGATATTCCGGCTGGATGTGCAGTTCCAAGCTCAAATCGACTATACCTTTTGAGTATAAGGGCTTTACTCCCATCGGCTTCTTCTGGTAGAGCTGGAGTAGCAGGAGCCAATAATCGTCGTTCCAAAGAGGATGTTTTGCCATATTACCTTGTTATTTATTATCTTTTGCAAAAGTACAACTTTTCGGTGGTAATACAAAATTATTTAGTGTATATTATCATAAAAATGAGGGGATTATGCCTAAAATACCTCTAGAATGCCCATAGGAAGGGGGCAGATTGCATATAAGAACTTGGCGTGTGGCATAAAAAAGTAGTGCGCAACTTCGATTCACTCGAAATTGCGCACCTTTAATGCTATATTCCCAAATTTTTCATAACTCAAAGGAGATTATCGCTTTCACAAGCTTTTCTCCATTGCGGCGCCCGAAGCAGTCATTTACTGCTCACAGGCATCATCTTGTTATCCGATACATGTCTTTTTTTACCTTAAGTTACGCTTAACCTATCGACATTATCCTGTTCTCACTGAATAAACAATCTTTTTTTTCTTACCTTAAAACTAATAACCTAAACTAAACAACTAACAATCTTAAACCTAAAAACCTAATAACCTAAACAAAATTTCTTTTCGTCGTCCTTGAATAAACAATCTTTTTTATTACCTTATAACTAATAACCTATAAACAACTAACAATCTTAACCTAAAAACCTAATAACCTTTTGTCTTATTGACGATGCAAAGGTACGACGATTTTGCCATTCCACCAAAACTTTTATGGAGAAAATGCGAAAAAAGCCCGAATTTTTGATGTATGTCAACTATGTGTGTGCGCACACAAGTGTTATGAAGCAGATATTTGACCTATATCAACCATTTTACTTCCTATCGAAGAGAAAGGCTTCTTCGCTCATGAAGACGGCTATGGTCTTGAGGCGGATATAGTCTTCAGAGAGATAGATGAGTCCCTGGTTGCCCCACTTCTTTCCAGCGGAGTTGCGGCAAACGTAGTATCGCTGCTCGTCTTTCAGGAAAGTGCCGATGATTTCCATCACGTGGTCATCGGTGGTGCGCAGCTGCTCAAACTCCTCCTGGCGGGAAGTAGGGGTTACGGGGCGTTCGTTTTCCGGGATATCCACATAGTTGTCCTTGGCGTGGATAAAGCCTTCTTCCGAAATATCGCCCTCCCAGCATACCGGGTGGCCGTTCTCTATCGCCTTCTGGATATGGAGCATCATCTCATCCAGCGGCAGATTGAGGTAGGAGTCGTGCTGACGGTTGTCGGGAATCTCCAGGGCGAAGTACTCGCGGTAAGGGTGATGGGTGAAGCTGGTGAGCGATACATACTCTTCCGGGTAGCATACGCTGTGGGCGAACTCCAGCGGGGTATATTCGGCACCGAGCATGTGAACCTGCTTGGCAGGCATGTAGCCTATCTCCTGATCAAAGAGATTGTCGAGATCATCCTTCAGCTTTCCGAACCCCGACTTCTGTGAGATGGCTGCATCGCAGAGCTGCTCCACCTTCCGGCAGAGCGTCTTGTAGTTGATATCCTTCGGATCTTCGTAGCTGTCGTAGGGTTGTGCACCATACTTATCTATATAATGTATGAGCATGGAAGCCATGCCTCGCATGCTGATGGGCTTGCTGCCTTGCGAGAGATAATACTCTATGGCTTTCTCCTGCAGCATCATTCGGGCGATGTAAGCCACGGAGAGGTTCACGGAGTCACCCTTCATGATATGTTCGCTCTCTATGGTAGCGAGCATGGCGTATGCCCAGCTGAGTTCGCTCTCGCCCTGATTCTTGACGGGAGTGGTACTGATGAGCCTTACATGGACGGGCAGATTGTTCTTGCCCCCATCCTGAGAGGAAGGAGAGGATGATTTGCCCTGATATCCGCAGCTTACCAGAAGAAGTGCGGCGAGAAGGTGGAGAATGATGCTTCTATTCATATTGTAGTTGTTGTTTATACCTTATTATATATATAAGCAGGATACCATGTATGCGATAAGACTACCATATCGCTGGCTTTAAACAATAAAAGTTCCGCCCCACACATCTGGATGGAACGAAACTTCTATCATCGTATTTATGCTTTGTTTTCCTTTTTCGCAGCTCGCTTAGGGCTGGAGGCGATGCTCCATACTCCCGCTATGATGAGCGGAAGACTCAATATCTGGCCCATATCCATAGGCAATCCTGCCTCGAAAGCCACCTGAATCTCCTTGGTGTATTCCACGAAGAAACGGAAGGTGAAGATGAGGGTAAGGCAAAGGCCGAAATAAAGTCCGCTTCCCACACTTTTAGGCCCCTTCTTCTTATAGATGAAGAGGATGAGGAGGAAGATGACGAGATAGGCTATCGCCTCGTAGAGCTGGCCGGGATGACGCGGATACTGATCTTCCTTGACGAAGATGAATGCCCAAGGCACATCGGTTACCTTGCCGATGATCTCGGAGTTCATCAGGTTGCCCAGGCGGATGAAGCAGGCGGTGATGCCTGATACGATACCCATGTTGTCGAGTAATGTCCAGCCGCCCACCTTCGTCTTGCGGCAGTAGAGCCAGATGGCGATGAACAGTCCCAGTACGCCTCCGTGGCTAGCCAGACCTTCATATCCAGTGAATTTCCAGCTGCCGTCTGCCATGTGATGCATCGGGATGAACATCTCGACTACGTGATCCCACTGGGTGAGGAAGTATTCCGGCTGGTAGAAGATGCAGTGTCCCAGTCGGGCACCCGCCAGGATGCCGACGAAGAGGTAGATGAAGAGCGGTTCAAACTTATCCTCGCCCAGCTTCTGCTCCTTGTAGAGGCGGTGCATCATCAGATAACCCAGCAGCAAGCCTACCATCCAGCAGGTGGCGTAGTATCTGATGGAGATAGGACCCAGGTGAGCCAAGATAGGATCCGGATCCCATACGATATAGTTAAGCAGATTTGCCATCATAATCGTTATACGTTGAAGCGGAAGTGCATGATGTCGCCATCCTGTACGATGTACTCCTTGCCCTCGATACCGAGCTTACCAGCCTCGCGCACAGCAGCTTCAGAGCCATACTTGATATAGTCATCATACTTGATAACCTCTGCACGGATGAATCCCTTCTCGAAGTCGGTGTGGATCACTCCGGCACACTGAGGAGCCTTCCAGCCCTTGTGATAGGTCCATGCCTTTACCTCCATCTCACCGGCGGTGATGAATGTCTCGAGGTTCAGCAGGGCGTATGCCTTCTTGATGAGTCGGTTTACGCCGCTCTCTTCCAATCCGAGTTCTTCGAGGAACATCAGTTTATCCTCGTAGGTTTCCAGAGAAGCGATGTCTTCCTCAGTCTTGGCTGCGATGACCATGCACTCAGCACCTTCTTCCTTGGCGATTTCCTCTACCTTCTTGCTATACTCGTTGCCGGTCTTGGCAGAAGCTTCATCTACATTGGCTACGTAGAGCACTGGCTTGGTAGTGAGGAGGAAAAGGTCGTGAGCCACCTTCTGCTCTTCCTTGGTTTCGAAAGTAACGCCACGGGCGTTCTTTCCCTGCTCCAGAACAGCCTTGTAAGCCTCCAGAACGGTAACCATCAACTTGGCATCCTTATTGCCGGCAGCAGCAGTCTTCTGCTGCTTGGCGAGCTGAGATTCGATGGTTTCCAGGTCCTTGAGCTGCAACTCTGTATCGATAACGCTCTTATCCTCCAATGGGTCAACCTTGGCGCCACCTTCGCGCACGATGTTGTCATCGTCGAAGCAGCGGATTACGTGGATGATAGCATCGCACTCACGAATATTTCCCAAGAATTTATTACCAAGACCTTCGCCCTTGCTGGCACCCTTGACGAGACCTGCAATATCTACGATTTCGCAAGTAGCTGGGACGATGCGTCCTGGGTGAACAATCTCTGCCAACTTGTTGAGTCGCTCATCTGGTACGGTGATGACGCCCAAGTTTGGTTCGATAGTACAGAAAGGGAAGTTAGCTGCCTGTGCCTTTGCACTAGACAGACAGTTGAACAGTGTAGATTTACCCACGTTTGGGAGACCTACAATACCACATTTTAATGCCATTTTATCTTTAAACGTTTAAATTTCTGGGTGCAAAGTTACACATTATAAATGAAAGATACGAAGAAATCGTGGAAAATTAACTAAAAATCATAGATGAGGGAAAATTGATGTTGGAAAAACAAGTGAAACGCTGAAACGCTTGCGGATGCAGGAAGATATAGGAGAGAACGTTGAGGTATATAGGGAAGGTTATCGAAAGATATAGGAAAAGTACCAGAAAGGTATAACAGAAGTCTTTGAGATATATAATGGAAGTTGCTGGAAGATATAGGAGTAATTGCCGGAAGAGTTAGTTCCTACGACCGCACAACAGCTGTTGTGCGCTTGCACATCAGGTGATGTGCGCTTGCATAACAGCCGTTGTGCATGTGTTTTTCTGCTGTTGTACGATAAAAGAGATCATCTTCCCAATGTCGGGAAAATGATCTCTTATATCTTTTCTCTGTACTTTATCCCTTCCACAATCCGTGGAGATTGCAGTATTCGCGAGCCGTAACATCCTTGGCTTCAGCGCTTGTCATGAAGATGGCTTCCGGCTTTTCGCCCGGTTTCAACTCATGGCGGAGCACATCGGTAGGGGTGAGCAGCTCAATCCACTGGATGTAATGCTCTGGGAGCATCGGATGCTCCACACTTCCTACAGTTACTCGGTAGCCGCCCTCGATAGGTTCTATCACAGGCACGTGCTTCTCCTTGGCGCCATCGCTGGTGTTTTCCTTCATCAGCTTCATCGGCTCGCCACAGCAGCTGAGCACGGCTCCTGGGTTTACTACTTCTACCACGTTGCCGCAAATCTGGCAGCGGTAGATTTCTCTAATCTTCGTCATAATGGTTCCTCCTATTATTTTATGAATGTGTTGCCTGAATATCAGGCTTTTCATTCAGATGATTCCTTTGTGAGGATTTCCTTCGGGTGATTCCCCAAAAGTGTCTTACTCCTCTACAGGGCTGAAATCGTCCTTGCCTACTCCGCAGAGAGGACAAACCCAATCATCAGGGATATCCTCGAAAGCTGTACCTGGAGCGATGCCACCCTCTGGATCTCCTACTTCTGGATCATAAATCCAACCACAAACGTCACATACATATTTCTTCATAATGTTTCCTTTCTTCTTTTTATATTAATAATCTTGTTCTTGTAGTCGTTATCAGACAAGTACTGCTGTATATCTGGGAATATCCTATTGCTCAGATGTTTTGCTATACTTCTTTCTGACAGACAATGCAAAGATACAAATAGTTTTTCTAACTTCCAAATAAAATTGAATAAATTATAATTTTATTATATCTTTTAAATTCTGATAACATTGTGTTTTTCCCAAATTCCTCGTAAAACTGCTCCCAGTTTTTCTCTAAGCTACCTCTAATCTTTCCCTAAAACTCCTTTCTTATCCCCATTCCTGGTCTTCTTTATCTCGCTGTAGGCATCTTTTTTATCCTCTTATATAGAGTTTTTTGTGTTTTATCGCTTTGCTCTGAAAAAAAAGTTGTATATTTGCACCATCATAACTAACTATAACAATTTAATTATGGGAATAAAAATGAATTTCAAATCACAATTATGTGCCGCAATCCTTACTTTGGGTTGCTCTTGCCTTTCGGCTAATGCCATGGTTGCGAATGATGCTGCCAAGGAAAACAAGTCTCAGCATTATCAGCCATCAGCAGAAAACCTGGAATCACGCAAGCAGTTCCAGGACGATAAGTTCGGTATCTTCCTGCATTGGGGATTGTACAGCATGCTCGCTACCGGCGAATGGACAATGACCAATAAGGACCTGAACTACAAGGAGTATGCCAAGCTGGCTGGCGGTTTCTATCCTTCTAAGTTTGATGCTGCCAAATGGGTGGCTGCTATCAAGGCTTCTGGTGCCAAGTACATCTGCTTTACCACTCGCCACCACGAGGGATTCTCTATGTTCAAGACCAAGTATTCTGATTATAATATAGTAGATGCTACTCCTTTCCACCGCGACATCGTGAAGGAGCTGGCGGATGAGTGCCACAAGCAGGGCATCGCTTTGCACCTTTATTACTCTCATATCGACTGGTATCGCGAGGATGCTGTTTGGGGAAGAACGGGTAGAGGTACCGGCCGCCCTAACCCAAAGGGTAACTGGAAGAGCTACTATCAGTTTATGAACAACCAGCTTACAGAACTTCTTACCAACTACGGTAAGGTGAGATGTATCTGGTTTGATGGATGGTGGGATCAGGATCAGAATCCTAACTTCGATTGGCAGTTGCCAGAGCAGTATGCGCTTATCCATCGCCTGCAGCCTGGCTGCCTGATCGTAAACAACCATCACTCTTCTCCTTTCGAGGGTGAGGATGTTCAGGCTTTCGAGCGTGATCTTCCTGGAGAGAATAAGGCTGGATTGTCGGGTCAGGACATCAGTCGCCTGCCTCTTGAAACCTGCGAGACCATGAATGGCATGTGGGGTTATAAGATTACCGACCAGGATTATAAATCTACCAAGACTTTGGTTCATTACCTGGTGAATGCAGCTGGTAAGAATGCCAACCTGCTGATGAACATCGGCCCTCAGCCAGATGGCGAACTTCCTGCAGTTGCCTTGGAGCGTTTGGCAGAAATGGGAGAGTGGATGAAGATTTATGGTGAGACCATTTATGGTACTCGCGGTGGCATCGTGGCTCCTCACGATTGGGGTGTTACAACCCAGAAGGGAAACCGTCTCTTCGTTCATATCCTGAACCTGAAGGATAAGAGCCTCTTCCTGCCTCTCGGAAACAAGAAAGTGAAGAAGGCTTTCGACTTTGCCAGCAAGAAGCCGGTGAAGATTCAGAAGTGCGAAGGCGGTGTGCTCCTGAATCTCGGTGAGGTTCCTACAGAGATGGATAAGGTTGTGGAAATCGCACTCTAAGATTGTGTGAATATTATATTGGAAAAGTGTCGTAATCTCCTGGAATATTGGAAATTGCGACACTTTTTTGTTTTGTGGGAAAACCTATCCCAAAAGGTTGGCGATGGTTTGCTTTACTCTTTCAGTAGAAGTAACAGGAGAGTTGCTTTCATCAGCACCCTCGGCACCCATATACACGTTGGTATTGAGCTGCTTCATCTTGCTAGGCACATTGACTCTTGCCGAGAAGTGATATTCATGGATACCGGTAGCATCGAAGATGGTGCGGATGTTATCCTCGTTTACGCCACATCCGGCAAGGAGGATGATTCGTCCGGCTGCTGCCTGCTTGAGCTCTGAAAGAAGCGCTACGCCTTCTACTGCCTTAGGTTGCTGGCCCGATGTAAGGATACGGTCGCAACCCAGGGAGATGATGTCTTCCAAGGCTTTCTGAGGATTGGCTGCACGGTCGAAGGCACGGTGGAAGGTAACGCTCATCGGCTTCAGTTCTTTGCCGTCTTTCGCCTGTTCGTCACAGCCTTTCGCCAGTTCCACGAGTCGGTGGTTCGCCTCCATATCCACCTCTCCATCTTCTGTGAGGCATCCTATCACTACGCCATCCACGCCCAGTTTTCTGCAGAGGCGGATATCTTCCTCCATGCGTTCAATCTCCAGAGGGGTATAGAGAAAATCGCCACCACGAGGGCGGATGATGACGTGGAGCAAGGTCTTATCCAGCAACTTTCGGGCAACCTTTATCTCGCCATACGATGGGGTAGTGCCACCCTCAGGTATGCCTGCACACAGTTCCACACGGTTGGCTCCACCTTCCTGCGCAGCCAGACAGCTCTCTACGCTGTTGGCGCATATTTCAAACTTGAAATCGTCTCTGTTCATAGTTTCTATTTTTCTTTCTATTTAGTTATTTGATTATTACTAATTTTTACTCTTTTTACTTGAATTCTCAATATTTGCTGCAAAGATAACATTTTTTCTTTTGGGGATGGCTATTATTTCGAAAAAAAACATTATTTTTGCAGAAAGTTTGTAACGTAACATCAATATATTAACTGGAATATAATAAATATAATTAAAAAGCTAACTAACAATGAGAAAGTTTTTAGTAATGTTCGCCATTACATTCTTAGCCTCTTGGCAGACAATGTTGGCAGCAAACAGCCACTTCATTACCGATGCAGCTTATCGCACGAAAGTGGAAACGGCCTTCAAACAGAAGGTAAATCTTGTAGGTAAGCAGTTTTATGACCAGAAAATGCTCAAGCAGCAGAAAGCTACAGCCGATGAGCAGGGAGCCTTGCAGTTCCTCTATGCCTACATGCCTGTGGCTGATGTAACCGACTATCCTACCAGCTTCTTCCTGGAGAATGTGCGCACCAGTTTCGAGGCACGTCAGCAGATGGCTTGGGGAAACAAGGTGCCTGAGTTGCTCTTCCGCCACTTCGTGCTCCCTGTACGCATCAACAATGAGAACCTGGATAATTCGCGTATGGTATTTTTCAAGGAATTGAAGGAGCGCGTAAAGGGTATGGGTATGAAGGATGCTATCCTCGAGGTAAATCACTGGTGCCACGAGCTGGTAACCTATCAACCATCCGATGGTCGTACTTCGGCTCCTCTTTCTACCATCCGTTCGGCTTACGGCCGCTGCGGTGAGCAGAGTACCTTTACGGTAGCTGCCCTGAGAGCCATTGGCATTCCTGCACGCCAGGTTTATACCCCACGCTGGGCACATACCGATGATAACCATGCCTGGGTAGAGGCTTGGGCAGATGGAACCTGGTATTTCCTGGGAGCCTGCGAGCCGGAAGCTGTACTGAACCTGGCTTGGTTTAATGCTCCTGCATCCCGTGCGATGCTGATGCATACCAAGGCGTTTGGTGACTATAATGGTCCTGAGGAGGTAATGCTCCGCACTTCCAACTATACCGAGATCAACCTCATCGACAACTATGGTTCTTCTGCCCGCATCGACTTCGAAATCGTAGATGCAGCAGGCAATCCTGTAGATGGTGCCAAGGTGGACTTCAAAATCTACAACTATGCAGAGTTCTGCACCGTAGTAACCAAATATACAGGTGCTGATGGTGCCACCTTCCTTTCTGCCGGCAAGGGCGATATGATGATCTGGGCATCCAAGAACGGCAAGTACGGCTTTGCCAAGGCATCTTTCGGCAAGGACAAGAAGGTAGTGGTTCGTATGGATCATCAGGTAACAGCTTCTGGTGCAGAGCAGAAGACCATCCTCTTCCGCGACTCCTTCGATATCGTTCCTCCTCCAGAGCATGCCAATATCCCAGAGGTTTCTGCCGAGGCAAGAGCCAAGAACCTGGAGCGCTTTGCCTACGAGGATTCTATCCGCCATGCCTATCTCGCTACCTTCTATAATAAGGAGAGTGCATTGCAGGCTCTGAAGGATAATGGTCTTGCTGCAGGTTCTGAGGAGAATACCCAGAAGATGGTGAAGTATCTGGTAGGTTCAAGCGGTAACCACCGTGTCATCCTCACCTTCCTGAAGAATCACAAGGACCGTATCGACCGTGCCATCAAGCTGCTCGGTACCTTGAGTGCCAAGGACTTGAGAGATATGCAGATGGATATTCTGGAAGATAACTTCAATGCCAAGAGCGATCAGCTTTCTCCTCGCGTGGAAAACGAGATGATCATCACTCCGTTCAAGCAGTTCTTCGAGAAGGAGTTTGCCAAGCAGCAGGTAGCCTTTAAGAACAATCCTAATCTCCTGGTAGAGTGGGTGAAGAAGAATATCCGCATCAATCCAGACCTGAAGGCGCTGCAGATTGCCCAGACACCTATCGGCGTATATCGTTCACACCTTACAGACGCCCGCTCTCGCAAGGTATTCTTCGTAGATGTAGCCAGAAGCTTGGGCATCGAGGCTCAGGTGGATGAGGTGACCAAGAAGACTCAGTATAAGAATGCCAATGGTGGCGAATGGATTGACGTAGATTTCGACAATGCCGTGCAGAAGGCTTCTGCCATGGGCAAGTTCGTGATGAACTACAAGGATAATGGTGCAGTGGATGATCCTAAGTACTACAGCCATTTCACTATCCATCGCATCAACCCTGATGGTTCTACCTCGCTCCTGGAGTATCCTGAGGAGGGTTGTACCTGGAGCGGTACCTTCAAGAACGGTGTAGATATGGATGAGGGCGATTATGCCCTGGTTTCTGGTACCCGTCTTGCCAACGGTGGTGTACTGGCAGAGATGCAGCTGTTCCATGTAAAGCAGGGTGCTACTACCCAGGTGGATATGAATCTGCGCAGTTCTGAGACAGAGATTACCGTAAAGGGTAACTTCAATTCAGAATCCAAGTTCATTCTCTTGCCAAGCAATCAGGAGGTTAGCCTTTTGAGCCAGACAGGTCGCGGCTACTTCGTAACAGGTATGATCGGTGTAGGTCAGGAGCCAACCAACCACGCCTTGAAGGATATCGCCAAGGTGGCACAGGTATTCGAGAAGTGGGGTCGCCCTATCGTTATTCTCTTTGAGGATGAGGCATCTGCCAAGAAGTTCAGAATCTCAGAGTTCCCTGGTTTACCAAAGAACATCATCTTCGGTATCGACAAGGATGGTTCCTGCCGCAAGGAGATGGTGGAGAACATGAAGCTTCAGAACAAGAACCTGCTTCCTATCTTCACGATTTCTGATACCTTCAACAGAGTGGTATTCCTCTCTCAGGGTTATACCATCGGATTGGGTGAGCAGTTGGAATCTGTGATCAAGAGATTATAAAATCTGAGCGTTTCAGCGTTTCACTTCATTTTACGCTAGTACTTTTTGCGTGAGAGATAGTGCAAACACCATATAAAATAAAAAGCCCAGAGCATTCCGCCCTGGGCTTTTATTTTTCTGTTATTTCTTTACGGAGATGGTCTTGATTTCTACCTGCATATCCTTATCGGCTGTACGGTTCTTGGTAAGCCACTTCTGGAAATCCTCGTACTTCAATTCTCTAGGCAAACCGGCTACGGCATTGTCTATCGCCTTGATGAATGGGTTAGGCGAACTGATTACATAGATATAATTCGTTTCTGCCGCCTTTTCGCAGGTCATGTTATATTCATCTACATCTGCCGGCTGAAAGAGCGGTGCAGCCGTCTTGGAATTGAAAAATACGTATCTCGTGTTGGCATCTACCCTCACCTTGCCATCCTGCGATGACTGATAAGGCAGGAGACAGTAGGCATTCTTGCTGTCATCTATCAGATAAACGGCTACGTATCCCTTGGTAGATGACTGGTAGGAGAGATAGAGATCGTCGCCACTCTTGAAGTTGTCGCTTTCGAATCTGTCTTCTGTACCGTTTCTCAGAATCTTGGCAACGAAACTGTTCTGTGTGGCAACCAGCTCCCGTGCCTTTCCGCTTACCGAGCATTTCACCACCAGCATGCCCTGTTCGTAACTGATTTCGTACTTAGGTTCGCCGATGGTTTCCAGCCATTCACCCTTCACATCGCTGCTGCTCAGCGAGGTGAAATCCGTCTGGGTAGAGCCGTTGGTATTGTTCATCAGGGTAGCGTTATGTTGCGCCACCACGGTGCCGAACTCATCGCCCAAGGCTTGAATCTGCGCTCTGCTCAGAGCCGTCTTCTTGGCTTGCTCCAGCGAAACGTTTTCCGGTGCATGGTAGATGTATTCTCCGTGCACTTTCCTGGTGCGCTGGGCATAGCTGGTTGTAGCTACGCCCAGGAACATCAGAATCATCACAAAAATGTAGTGTCTCATCCTTGCTGATTTTTATGTTATTCTTATTTCAGTTTCAGCTCTTTCCAGCCTGCTGCAAGCGAGGTAGAAGGAGTGGCAGTAGGAGTCTGAACCTTGCGGTTGATAACCACTGACTGCTGCTTCACATTCTCAGAGATGTAGCTTTCAAGTTCGCCGAGGCTTACATCACCCTTGGTTTCCTGGAGTTTCTTCAGGAGATAGTAGGTGAAGAGGCCATGACCCTTGGCTGAGTATGGGAACGCGGTTTCATCGCCCGATGCCGCACTGAATACCACCATGTTGCCACGTGGATCTTCCTGCTTAGCCTTCAGCGCTACGCCACGGGCAGAAGCCAGCATGCCTTCCTCGCGCTTCGAGCCGCTGAAGCAGGCATCCAGGAACACCACAATCTCCTTTGCCTTGGTAGAACCCAACTCGGCATAGAGCTTGTTCAGAGAGTAGCAACCCTCTGTCTGGGTGCCGTCGGCATCGGTAGGAAGCAGGTAGGCATCCTTCGTAGATTCGTTAGGAATACCATGACCGGCATAGTAGAATACGATGTTGATGTCGCCGTTGAATGCGCTGGCGATGTTCTTGATATCGCGCATGGCGCGGAGCATCGTACCGTATGAGGCATCCGCATAGTAGCGCACGTTTTCTGCCGGCATACCCAGGGTCTTCTCGCAGTACTTGGAGAAGGCAAGACCATCGTTCAGAGCCAGTGGTACGCCTGCCACATTGCTATAGTTCTGGTTGGCAATGACCACGGCAAAGGTCTTGGTGTTGCTGGTTGGGTTCTCTGGAATATTTTCATCCACATCCGATGTTCCCAGCTTCACGTTCTGCTGCTGCACCGTCTGCTTGTTGGCATTCTCGTTGGATGCCAGCATATTGGCGGTGATAGGGTCGAAGTGTACCTCTACGTTGGTGGCGGTATAGTTGAGCGCTGCTGCGTTGTCGTACTGATACTGCTTGCCCGAAGGGGTGATGATGGTAAGCTTGGCGAGTGCCAGGTGATCCTTGTCAATGAAGTACTGTGGATCCTTAAACTGCATACCGTTCCAGTTGGAAGCGAAGATGCGTGCCTCGTTGTTGGCTCTTGGCACCGGTACGATCATCTCGCCGAGAACAGGCGATGTTACCAGGAATACCTCGTGGTCGGCATCGTATGGTTTCAGCTCCAGATGACGCAGGTTTACTCTTGATTCGTACTTGCTGATGTATTCCTGCTGCGCAAGTCGTTGCATCTCGGCAATCTTGGCATCTCGGTTCTTCTCGGTCATACGGGCGCGATACTCATCCAGTGTCTCGTAGCTGTCCTTCTTCTGCCACTTGTCGATGCGGTTTTCGATGAATGGGATGGCGAAAGCAGAGTAAGCTGGGATTCCCTTCTCCTCTGCCGCACTCTGGTCGTTGCTTAGTGTCTGTGTCTGAGGTGCAGCGGCAGCGATGGTTGGCTTAACCTCGCCATTGAACTCGATGAGCTGAGGAATCACGTTCGACTCGATCTTACCGCCTCCGAGCGAAGCCAGCTTGTTGTTGATAATATTGAAGTTCTCCTTGTCACCTACACACTTGTATGCGATGGCGAGTGCCTGGGTGTATTTCAGCGAAAGTGGGTCGCTGATGATGATGTTCTTGATGTGACCTATCGAATAGGTGAAGTAATCCTTATATACGCTTTCCAGGTCCTTGATGTGAGGATCATTTTCCTTGAGTTCCAAAGCCTGGTTATAGTTTTGCACACCTATGTTGTAGTTGTTGATAGCCAGGTGCTTCAAAACGTCAAGAGCCTTAGGATGAGCTACTTGCAGTTTCTTGTAGATATCGAGCGCCTGCTCGAAATGATGACCTTCCTCGTAGAGTTTTCCCTGGATGTTGAGCAGGGTTTCATCGTCTGGGCGGAGGGCAAGGCCCTTGCCTACGAACTTCTGGAGGTTGGCATTGTCCTTGTGGTCGATACATAGATTTACTGCCGACGAAATGATGTCATAGTCGGTAGGATAGTTATCAGATGCCTGTTCGAGAGTGATGACGGCAAGCTGATATTTATTGGATTGTGCGCAAGCCTTGATGAGGTTGACGAATACCGATTTACGGTACTTCTCGTCACCCGAACGGAGATAAGCTTGCAGGTATGGAATAGCTTCCTCATACTGGCGGCGGTTTACCAGATTGGCTGCCGCAAAGTAAGAGAGCTGTGAATAGGCATTTTGAGAGGTGTAGCCACCATCGGCAAAGTCGGATAAGCCGACAACATCCACGTAGGCGCGTGCAAACTTGATGGCGTTTCCTGTGCTCTGGTTGTTACTGTTATAGGCAGCGGCATTAGGCAGGAAAGCAATGATATTCTTCATGTTGGCCATCGCCTGTGAATATTCGGCACTCGTCTTCTCAGAGTGGGTAATGATGGCGTAAGTTGCCGTATAGCAACGATATAGTGCGTCGTACATCTGGGATTTGTCCTCGTCCTTATTGGCGAGCTGAACAAACTCTCTGTAGGCGTCGTTAGAGTCAGTTATCGTCTGGGCAGCCAGTTTGCTGCCCGACGATAAGAGTAAAATAGATATTGCAATAAATACTTTCTTCATTATAGAATCCATCAATATTAGAATACATCAATAAAGGTGAACTTCACGCCAATACGGCGGTATTCTCCACCCTTGTTCTCAGATACTTCGATATAAGTATCATAAGAGGTCTTCATCTTCTGGAGTGCTGGGATATTCTTCTCGATATAATCCTTCACACCCATGGCACGCAGGTAAGCCAGCTGATCGTTCTCGCCGATACCGGTAGATTTGGTTACGGTGATATTGCTCAGTTCGCCGTTCTTGTGTACTGGTTCCTGCTCGAAGTCGCCATAGCAGCCATCGTATGCCACGGTGCGGCTGAATGGCAAGGCATCTGCCATACCGGTAATCTGAATCTTTACCTGCTTGCCCTCTGCGGTATATTTGGCGAAATCTTCCTCCAAAGCCTTCTTCACGATGGCGAGCATTGCCTGAGCGGCATTGGATTCTTCTACCTTGAAGCGACCTGGTGCAAAGTCATCCTTGGCCGAGTACTCCTCATCTACAGCATAAGATACATCTACATCATAGTTGAAGATGTTCTTACCTGATGCATCGGTGGCGTTGGCTACCTTGGTATGTACATCAATCTTGGTATGGTCGGAGATGATGTTCTGCTCCTGGGCATTCTTCATGATCTTGTTCTTGATTTCCTCAAGCTTCAACTCTTCCATCTTGGCACCCTGAAGCTGCTCGAATGGTACGAAGTTGTCGTCTGACTCCAAGAATGCCAATGACTTACGTTCGGTGTTGTCGAATACGTATTTCTTGCCTGTCTTCTTGTTGATAACCTCGGTATATACAAGCTCGAATTCATCCTTGTCGTTCAATCCATACTGGGTATTGGTGAATTCCAGGCTTCCTGCATCCATGCCTTCCAACTCGCTAACAGGTACTGTCAGGTAGATGCTTGGCATGTTGTTGAATTCCAGGGTCAACATATTCATATCTGAGTTATAATTACCGAGCTTTACGTCGGATGTGGTGAGGAGATTATCTGCCATATTGGTAGCAATCTGTGACTCGAAGAGGCGCATCTGCTTCAATCTTGACTCCTCGTTCACACGGGCATTGTAGTCGTCAAGGCTCTCGCCTTCCATACGCTTCATCCACTCATCCATACGGCTGTTCAACTCATTCTTCAGCTTCTCCTGACGGTTAGGACTCAGGAATCCTACCGGGGTAAAGACGATTCCGCTGGTATAGTTGTGTACCAGGTAGATATCATTTTTCACGTTCTTGGAGAAGTTGATGTACTTGATTCCGCCTTCCTTTGCATCCACGTACTGGCGGTCGTCCTCATTGAGCAGGTTGATGAAAGCCACACGCTGGTCGCCTGTTACGATAGCCAGATACTTGTTTTCCGGGTGGAAGAAGCATCTTTCAGCGATACCCATGGCATCGAAGTGCTTGCTCACGGTGAAAGTCTTAGTATCATATACATCGCAGGTTCCGTCTGCTGCGAGAACAGCCATCTGCTTGCTGTTGCTTGAGAAGGCTACGTCCTTGAAATCTGCCTTGAGCGGAAGGGTAGTGCGCACGGTTTCATTCTCCAGGTTGATGACCTGAAGCTTATCCTTGGTGCTGGCGATGAGGAAGAATCCGTTAGGACTTGCATCGAGGCGGGTAGCGGTTTCGTTGATGGCGAAACTCTTCACCTCGCGGGTCTTGCGGGTTTCAAAGATGTGGATTTTGGAATCCGATCCCATCACGTAGAGGAACTTGGCGTTTGGTGAATAGCAGATAGCCAGTGGCTTAAACAGCTTGTTGGTCGTAATCTTGCCCAATTGCTGATCCTTGGTTATCAAACTAAATACATCTATGGTATTCTTGTCTTTCTTGCTGTCGATGAAGGCATACGAACTGCCGCTTGGGTTGATGGTAAGTGCATTGATGCGATTACCGGTGTACATCAGGTAGTTACGCATATTATAGATTTCATTGCCATTGTAGTAGTAGTAGCCACTATAGTAGTTGGCAAGTCCATCTGGTACCTTATCGAATTTTACCTTGATTTCGTGCAGCTGCTTTTTCTCAGCCTCCTGTGCAGAGAGGCTGAGTGCAGTGCATCCTAACAGGCAAACAATTGCCAATGTAGTCTTTTTCATACGATATTTTTAAGTTTTACTTTGTTCCCAATACGTTATCAAGTTTCTTGTGAAGCTCCGCACTCTCGTTTTCGAGGCTCTGGCGGATGGCATTCTTGGCTGCAGCCTTAGCCATGGCTCCGTTGTATGCGATGCGGACGAGTACTTCCTTGTTCTTGTTCTTCAAGGTACGGTAGCACTCCATGACTGTGATAGTTCTGCCGATGCTCTGTACGATGAGGCTCTTGCTGGCCATGATACTTTTGGTAACGGTAACTGCTTCTTCCATGGCAAGCTGCTGGGTAGCTACAGAGTTGTCGATAAGACCTGAAACTTCTGTCTGAATCTGAGCTGCAAGGTTCTGCTTGGCCAGTTCCATGGCTTGCATCTTGGCGCCGTCATAGTTCTCACCGATACTCATGGCTTCACCCATGATGTACATTGGGTACATAGATTCGTCATACTGATACTGCATAGCGTATGACTTATCCAACTGCTTTTCCAGTGGGAGTGCACCAGGTGCTGTCTGCCAGCCTTCTTTCTGAAGCTTCTTGGCTTCTTTCTTAGCAGCCTTTGATGCTTTCTCGTTGAGTTCAGACTTAGATACCTTGAGCATCTCCAAGCGTTCTTTTCTTAAGTCCTTAGCATTCTGTGCCTGGGCAAATGAACTGATAGGTGCTGCCGTCAGGCAAAGCAAACCTACAAGAAAAAATAGATGTTTCATAAGCTTTGATTTTTTATATTATCATTATTCTTTTTCTTTGCAAAGGTAGGGAAAAAAAGCCAATATCTGTTGGTTCATTTTGGTTCAATTCTCCTTGCCTTACCTATACTTGATAGATTTCTGCTACAAATATACAAAAAAATAATAAAAGAATCTCATAAATCTATAAAAAAAGCCGCAAATGGTTCGTTTTTTACCATTTGCAGCTATTTTTTGTTTATTTGAACGCTAGGAAAGGCTTCTTCTTGTTGTTCTTTGAAGTCTTTCTTGTTGCTCTTTGAAGTCTTTCTTCTTTCTTTTTAAGTCTTTTCCTAAAGAGTTGATGCTCTTTTTAATGCGCTTCCAGCCAGTTCTTTCCCCAGCCGGCATCCGCAATCAGAGGAACCTTGAGCTTATAGGCATTCTCCATTTCCTCTATTACGATTTTCTCAACCTTCTCTTTTTCCTCTGGATAAACAGAGAAGTTGAGTTCATCGTGTACCTGGATGATCATCTTACTCTTGATGCCCTCTGCCTTGAATCGGTTGAAGATCTTCACCATGGCCACCTTGATGATGTCGGCTTCTGATCCCTGGATAGGGGCATTGATGGCATTGCGCTCTGCGAAGCCTCTTACTGTGCCGTTCTTGCTGTTGATATCTGGCAGGTAGCGACGACGGTGGAAGAGGGTTTCGGCATAGCCTTTCTCCCTTGCTATCTCTTTCGACTTCTCCATATAGGCATGTACGCCCGGGAAGGTGCGGAAGTAATCTTCTATGATTTGCTTCGCCTCTCGGTTCTCGATGTTCATGCGCTGGGCAAGGCCGAAGGTGGTGATGCCGTAGATGATACCGAAGTTGGCCGTCTTTGCTTTCTTGCGCTGGGCATCGGTTACGTCCTTGATGTCTTCATGCCAGATCTTGGCTGCAGTAGCTGCGTGGATGTCTGATCCTTCCAGAAATGCCTCTACCATATTAGGATCTTCGCTCAGGTGTGCCATGATGCGGAGTTCTATCTGGGAGTAATCTGCAGAAAAGAACAGACATCCCGGCTCTGGGATAAAGCATCTTCTTATCTCCTTGCCATCATCATCGCGCACAGGGATATTCTGCAGGTTTGGATCGCTGGATGACAGGCGACCCGTAGCGGTGATGGTTTGGTTGAAAGAAGCATGAATATGACCTGTACGAGGATTGATGAGCTTAGGGAGGGCATCTACGTAGGTTCCCAACAGTTTCTTTAATCCTCTGTAGTTCAGAATCTCATCGATGATTGGACTCTTGCTGCGCAATTGCTGCAATACTTCCTCGCTCGTTACATATTGTCCGGTCTTCGTCTTCTTTGGCTTTTCCACAATCTTCATCTTGCCGAAGAGAATCTCGCCTACCTGACGTGGAGAACCGATATTGAATGACTCGCCTGCCAACTCATAGATATGATGTTCTATCTCATTGAGTCGGTTGGTTAAATTTATAGACGTTTCCTTCAATGTGTCTGTGTCGATACATACGCCAGTCATCTCCATGTGGGCAAGAACAGGCACCAACGGCATCTCTACATTCCAGAATAAATCCTCGCACTCTATCTCCTTGAGCTTTGGTTCGAGTACATTCTTCAGGCGCAGGGTGATGTCGGCATCTTCTGCTGCATACTCGTAAACTTCTGTCGGAGACAGGTCGCGCATTGATTTCTGGTTCTTTCCCTTAGGACCTATCAACTCTTCTATGTGAACCGTCTGGTATTTGAGATATACCTCGGCGAGGTAATCCATATTGTGATAAAGCTCCGGCTGGATGAGATAATGAGCAATCATCGTATCGAACATCTTTCCCTGTATCTCCACTCCGTAATTCATCAGCACTTCGTAATCGTACTTGATGTTTTGTCCTACTTTCAGGATTTCCGGATTTTCGTAGAGCGGTTTGAAGATGTTTACGAATTTTAAGGCTTCTTCACGTTCCGCTGGAATTGCTACGTAGAAAGCCTCTTTCTCCTTTACTGCAAAGCTCAATCCCACCAATTCTGCATCTACTGCGGAGGTGGAAGTGGTCTCTGTATCTAAACAGAGAATTTGCTTTGTAATTAAATAATCAAAAAGACTTTGTGCATCTTCTTCTGTTTCAATTAGTTTGTATGTATGAGCAACCGTTTTAATGGTCTCAAAACTTGTGTTTTCTTCCTCTTCTTGCCCATTGTCTTGCTGTGCGCCAAAGAGATCAAGCTCTCCTGTAGCCTTTGTTTGCACTTTTTGAGGTTTTTTAAGAACGCGCTTGGCGAACGACTTAAACTCCAGATCGGTGAAGATTTCATCCAACTTGGCATTGTTGGGTTCTTCCAGTTTCAGATCTTCCATCTTGAGCTCTACCGGTACGTCGGTTCTGATGGTTGCCAGGAACTTTGAAATCTTGATATCCTCTATGGCACCCTCCACTTTCTCGCGGAGCTTGCCTTTCACCTCGGCGCTATTTTCTATCAGTCCCTCTACGCTTCCAAACTGGTTGATGAGTTTGATGGCTGTCTTCTCTCCAACACCCGGGCATCCAGGGAAGTTGTCGGCAGAGTCACCCATCAATGCCAGAAGATCGATAACCTGGAGTGGGGAAGAGATGCTGTATTTCTCTTCAATCTCGGCAACGCCCAACTTCTCGTAACCACCGCCATGTCGGGGGCGGAACATGAATACGTTGTCTCTTACCAGCTGAGCATAATCCTTATCTGGTGTGAGCATATAGGTTTCTATACCCATCTCGCCTGCCTTCAAGGCAACGGTACCAATGATATCATCCGCCTCGAAACCATCCACCTGAAGAATAGGAATATGATAAGCCTCCAGGATATTCTTGATGATAGGTACCGAGAGCTTGATGTCTTCCGGTGTCTCTTCTCGCTGTGCCTTATACGCAGGAAAAGCCTCGTGGCGGAAGGTTTTGCCATGGTCGAAAGCCACCGCAATATGGGTTGGCTTCTCCTTGGTGAGTATCTCGTTGAGGGTATTGCAGAAGCCCATTACACACGAAGTATTAAGTCCCTTCGAATTGATTCGAGGGGCTTTCATAAAGGCATAATACGACCTATAAATGAGCGCATATGCGTCTAAAAGGAACAATTTATCCATAATATTCATTTTTATGGTGTAAAATTACTAAAAAAATGCGATATTTCAAGAATAAATGCGTAATTTTGTATCAAATTTCAGAATTAATGGACTATTTATCACTTATTAAGCAGCCTATTGAGGCAGAATTGGCAGATTTTGTTGATTTGTTCAACAAATCTTTGATGCATAGCGATGGTCTTCTTTCCCAGGTGCTCGACCATATCCGTCAGCGCGCTGGTAAGCGAATGCGCCCTATGCTCATCCTGTTGATGGCGCGAAATTTCGGCAAGGTTTCAGAGGTTACCCAGCATTCGGCAGTCGGTTTGGAGTTGCTCCATACCGCCTCTCTTGTGCATGATGATGTGGTAGATGAAAGCGGCGAGCGTCGTGGTCAGGCAAGTGTGAATGCTACTTATAATAATAAGGTAGCCGTGCTTGTTGGTGACTATATTCTTTCTACCGCTTTGCTTAATGTTTCCTATTCACACTCCGAGGAAATCGTACGCAATCTGGCCGAATTGGGTCGTATCTTGTCGAATGGTGAGATACTTCAGCTCAACAGTATTAGTAATGATGAAATCTCAGAAGAGATATATTATCAGGTAATCAAACAGAAAACAGCTGCTCTCTTTGAGGCTTGTGCAGGTATTGGTGCAATGTCAACCCATGCTTCTGCCATAGAGATTGAAGAGGCTAGGCGATTCGGTCAGAATCTGGGTATTATCTTCCAGATTCGTGATGACATCTTTGATTATTACGACTCCAAGGAGATCGGTAAACCTACCGGAAATGATATGACCGAGGGTAAGCTTACGCTTCCTGTAATCTATGCCTTGAAATCTACTGGCGACGAGGAGATGCTGAAGCTTGCACGAAAGGTGAAGGCTCGTACTGTATCGCGAGAAGAGATTGCTCAGCTTGTTGCATTTACCAAGGAAAACGGAGGTATTGAATACGCTGATAAGCGTATGTGGGATTTCCATGCCGAGGCGATGACTTTCCTTGATACCTATGTGGAGGATAAGAGCATCTATAATGCGCTGAAGGCTTATTTGGATTTTGTGATTGAACGAAAGGCGTAATGCCGTTTTATTATGCAATATTGATTTTAAAATACTTTATATACATTAAAGATAAGGGCTGGTTCTCTCGTTGAGAATCAGCCCTTTATCTTTTATCTATCTCCTTTGTGAAGGTTTGAATTACACGATTGCCTTTTAGAAGTACTTGATTTCCTTTCCTATAAGCTCGCTCAAGAGAAGGTTGGTAAGGCGTGAGGTTCCAAGGCGCAACCACTCATTGGTCAACCATTTCTCACCCAAAACTTCCTTCACGATGGTGTAGTAAACTACAGCGTCGTGAACGGTGTTGATGCCGCCAGCTGGCTTGAAACCAATCTGGATGCCAGTCTTCTCATAATATGCCTTGATTGCCTGGCACATTACGTAAGCTGCCTCTGGAGTAGCTGAAACCTTCTCCTTACCGGTAGAAGTCTTGATGTAATCAGAACCTGCATACATGGCAAGAATAGAAGCCTTCATAATATTGCTGCAGTTCTTCAAATCGCCTGTTTCCAGGATACACTTCATCTTGTGTTCACCGCAGGTTGCCTTCAGTTCCTGAATGTCATCGCAGAGACCTTCGTAATCCTCGCTGAAGAATTTGCCAACTGGCATAACGATATCTACCTCTGTAGCGCCATCCTTGATAGCCATAGCTGTCTCGGCAATCTTTACCTCTATGAATGTCTGAGATGAAGGGAAATTGCCGCTTACTACTGCGATTTCTACGCCATCTACCTCCAAACTCTGACTGATAAGTCCTGCGAAGTTAGGGTAGGTGCATACGGTTGCTACGTGAGGAAGTTCAGGATAATCCTTGGCAAATTGATTTACTTTCTCAATCATTGCCAGGATGCTTTCTTCTGTATCTTCTGTATGAAGAGAGGTAAGTTCGATGCTGCCAAAGAGGAATTTCTTCACCTCCATGGTTTCGTTTTCTGCTACCTTCTCGTCAAGAATCTTCTTTACTTCAGCTGCAATTTCCTCGTCGTTGAGGTCGCAGTTATACTGTTTCAAGACAGATAAATACTTATCGTCTGACTCGCTGTATTGTCCCTGCTGCTGTGCAAGAACTTGTTCTTTAATGCTGCTCATACTTAATGTTACTTGTTTAATTATTAAAGTATTATTCTTTATATTTCGGTTTTACTCCTTCGATTTCTGGGGTGCTTCTTCCTTCAATTTCGGGTTGTTTACTCCTTCAATTTTGAATCATTATGATCCTTCAATTTCGGGTTATTCTTATGTCTTTCCGAATCCCTTTGGGTCTTCTTGTCGATGCTTTTCTGGAGCTCTTCGGTAAGATCGATACCCGTTTGGTTAGCCAAACAGATGAGAACCCAGAGAACGTCTGCCATTTCCTCGCCGAGGTTAGGCTTTTCGCCCTTTTTGAAACTCTGGTCACCGTATGTTCGGGCGATGACACGAGCCAGTTCTCCTACTTCTTCCGTAAGACAAGCCATATTGGTAAGTTCGCTGAAATAGCGAACGCCATATTCCTTGATCCACTTATCTACAGCTTCCTGTGCTTCTTTTATTGTCATATTCTTATTCCTTATTATGGGTATCCATCATGATGGTAACAGGACCGTCATTCTGTAATTCTACCTTCATGTCGGCACCAAATTCGCCTGTTCCTACTGGCTTTCCGAGTGCATCGGACAGCTTTTTGCAGAACTCTTCATAGAGTGGGACACTGATTTCGTGCTTGGCTGCTCTGAGCCAGCTAGGGCGATTACCCTTCTTGTAGCTGGCGAATAGGGTGAACTGGCTAATCACCAGAACCTCGCCGTTTACATCCATGATAGAGCGGTTCATTACGTGATTCTCGTCGTCGAAAACACGAAGGCCTATGACCTTTCTAACCAGCCAATCTACGTCTTCAGATGTGTCGCTTTCCTCAATGCCAAGAAGGATAAGATAGCCTTGTTTGATGGCTGATTTTACTTCTCCTTCGATTGTAACAGAGGCATGGCCGACACGCTGTATTACTATTCTCATATTACTACTTTGAACTTTGAAAGTTGAACATTGAACTTTATGAATAGCATTTTGTGGAATCCTGGGTTCTGTTCAATCTTTATTATTATTACTATAGTTTCAACTGCAAATATACGACTTTTATTTCATATTCTTGCCTTTTTCGGCGAAATATTTCGCAAGAATCTCGGCTTTATGAGGTCCTAATACCTCTGAAAGCTGTTCCAGCGATGCTTCTTTTATCTTTTTCACGCTCTTAAACTTGCTCAGGAGCGCTTCTTTTGCCTTAGGACCGATGCCTTTGATGTCGTCTAACTCAGAATGGAGGGCGTGCTTGCTTCGCTTGTCGCGATGGAAGGTGATGGCGTATCTATGTACCTCGTCCTGTATCTGCGTCAATACCTTGAAAAGCTCGCTTTCTGGTGGTAGAGCGATGGTTTGTGGCGGAAAACCGTAGAGAAGTTCGTTGGTGCGATGGCGGTCGTCCTTGGCAAGACCTGCGATAGGGATTTCCAGGTGCAGTTCGTCTTCTATCACCTCTCTTACCACCTCCATCTGCCCCTTGCCACCATCGGTGATGATGAGGTCTGGAAGTGGTGTTTCTTCCTCTATCATGCGGCTGTATCTGCGTCTTACCACCTCCTGCATCGAAGCATAATCATCCGGTCCTTCCACCGTCTTGATGTTGTATTTACGGTAGTCTTTTCGGGATGGTTTCATACCTTTATATACAATACATCCAGCCACGGCATCCGTGCCCGATATATTGGAATTATCGAAGCATTCTATCTGATAAGGCATCTTTGGAAGCTTCAGTTTCGTCTGCAATTCCTTCATCAATCGGGTTTGTTTCTGCTCCGGATTGAGCTTTTCTGCCTGCTTCAGACGGTCGAATTTATACTGCTTACAGTTCATTTCCGATAGTTCCAGAAGGTGCTTCTTGTCGCCCCTCTGAGGCACGAAGAAGGTGGCATCTTTCAGCTTCCATTCCATCTCGAAAGGCACGATAATCTCTTTCGAAGTAGAGTGGAAACGCTCTCTGATTTCCGGTATGGCGGTAATCAGAAGTTCCTCGTCGCTCTCCTCCAACTTGCGCTTGTACTCGTAGGTAAAGCTCTGGTTGATGGTGCCGTTTTTCACGTGAATATAGTTGATGAAGGCGTTCTTGTTGGTGTCATCATTCACGATCGTGAAGACATCCACATCGGTAATCGTATGGCTTACCACCTCGCTTTTTGCCTCAAAATCATCCAGCAACTGGTACTTCTTCTTGTATTCTTCGGCTATTTCAAAGCGGAGAAGTTCGGCATTTTTCATCATCAGATCATAGAGATATTTGCTTACTTCCCTGGTGTTTCCCTTCAGAATTTCACGCGCCTGGCGCATGTTTTCCTGGTACTCCTCATAGCTCTGTCTGTTGATGCAAGGGGCACCGCAGTTGTGAATGTGGTACTCTAGGCAGGGCTTATATTTGCCTTCCGCCACGCCTTCTTTGGTGATAGGGAACCTGCAAGTACGGGGTTTATATAGCTTCTTGATGACCTCCAGAACCGCATACATACTGCCCAAATGAGGGTAAGGACCGAAGAAAGTTCCCACCTTTTTATTGATATGGCGCGTCTTGAAAATGCGGGGAAAATACTCGTTTGTAACGCATATAGAGGGGTAGGTTTTGCCGTCTTTCAGCAAAACATTATACCTTGGATTATACTTTTTAATAAGGCTGTTTTCCAGCAAAAGTGCATCTTCTTCGGTGTTCACGACGGTATATGAGATGTCGAAAATCTTAGAAACAAGTACCTTTGTCTTGTATCTATCTACCTCTTTATGGAAGTAGGAAGATACTCTTCTCTTCAGATTTTTCGCCTTTCCTACATATATAATCGTGTGATTCTCGTCGTAATATTGATAGCTTCCCGGTTTCTCCGGCATGCTTAAAACGATGCTTTTTAACCGAGCTAATCTTTCCTCATTTTCTTGTTTCGTCATACCTTTATGGGGTTAAAATAGGGTAAAAGAGCGTTGCTGTTTCACGTGAAACGGCAACGCCCGTATGCTTTATAGCTGCAGAATTATATGCATTAATCAAGCATTTTTCATGCTTTACAACTGCAATAAAGTAGATACTTCTACATCCTCATCGAAGTTCTTTCTGCCTTCGAAATTCTCGTTTACGAGCTCGATGATAAAGTTAGCATACACCTTCTTTGGGTGGAATTTCTTCACCAGATTGCAGGCAGCCTTCATGGTTCCGCCGGTAGCGAGAAGGTCGTCGTGAAGGAGGATTATGTCGTTCTCGTTGATGGCATCTTCGTGGATTTCGATGGTGTCCATACCGTATTCTTTCGCATAGCTTTCCTGTACGGTTTTGCATGGAAGCTTACCTGGCTTTCGGCACAAAACTACGCCTGCGCCGAGACGGATTGCAAGGGCAGAAGACATCACGAAACCACGTGATTCGATGCCTACAATCTTGGTAATACCTTTGTCTTTGTAGATCTCGTACATCTCATCGCAGATCTCTTTAAGAGACTCTGGATTCTTAAACAGGGTACTAACATCGCGGAAGTTTACACCCTTGATTGGCCAATCTGGAATGCAACGCAGATTGTCTAATAATAGCTGATTGTTCATTGTCTTTTATACTATAAATTAATACTATGTTTTTTATTGTTTCTTCGAGTTTTGGCAGCTTTTACCGGCTGTGTTCCACGGAAACACTGAAGTTTTGCTTTAACCACAATTTACTTGATGCAAAAGGCTCTAAGCTCTTTGGTATCAAATGCTTTATGTAAGAGTGGTTTCACGTGAAACATTGCTGAGAATCCCTTGTTTTGCAGATTTTTCTTGCTGAACCCGCCAATTCTTCTGCTTGTCTTCCTGGTAAGACGAGCAATGCATCTTTGCTTATCTTCCCAGTAGGATGAGCAGTACATTGATGTCGCTTGGAGATACACCTGGAATTCGGCTTGCCTGAGCCAACGTGTCAGGGTCGATGCGCTCGAGCTTTTGTCGTCCTTCTGTTGAGATTTCGAGAATCTCAGAGTAGTTGAAGCGTCCCTTGATTCTGATGTTCTCCAGTCGGTGCATCTTGTCGGCGATGAGTCGCTCGCGCTCGATGTATCCTTTGTACTTCATCTTGATTTCTGCCGCCTCGGCAATCTCTTTTTTCCGGTTGCCTGGTGCTTCCATCGCTGCCTTCAGGTCAGGGATGATTTCCGACAGGTTCTGAAGGTTGAGATGCGGACGAGCCACGAGGTCGATGAGCTTGCAGCCGGCGCGGAGTGGAGTAGTGCCGAGTGCTTCGAGCTTCGGATTGATCTCGTCTTTCTTGATAGGATAGTTGGCACAGAAGTCGATGATTCTTTCGATGGCATCTTTCTTCTCCATCCACCAGTCGTAACGGTCGCGCTTGGCGATGCCGAGCTCGTATGCTTTTTCCGTGAGTCGGGCATCGGCGTCGTCCTGACGGAGCAGGATGCGGTACTCAGCTCTTGAGGTGAACATACGGTATGGTTCATCTACACCCTTTGTGGTGAGGTCATCGATGAGTACGCCGATGTAACTCTCGTCTCGCTTCATCTCGAACGTCTTGTCTCCCACACAATGAAGCGCAGCGTTGATTCCTGCAACCGTGCCCTGACCTCCTGCTTCTTCGTAACCGGTGGTTCCGTTTACCTGTCCGGCAAAGAAAAGTCCCTTGATGATTTTCGACTCCAGCGAATGCTTCAGCTGGGTTGGGTCGAAGTAATCGTACTCGATGGCGTAACCTGGTCGGTAGATCTTTGCATCTCTCAATGCAGGGATTTCGTGGAGTGCATCCAGCTGGATATCCATCGGCATACTGGATGAGAATCCGTTCAGGTACATCTCATTGGTGTCTTCACCTTCTGGTTCCAGGAAGAGCGGGTGCTGTTCCTTGTCGGGGAAGGTGACAAGCTTGGTTTCGATGCTTGGACAGTAACGGGGACCTGTGCTTTGGATTTGACCATTATATAAAGGTGAATCGTTTAATCCGCTTTTCAGGATTTCGTGTACCTTGCTGTTTGTATAGCATGTCCAGCAAGGAAGCTGTTTCAGAACTCTGTGGTTGCCCATGTACGAGAACTGATGGAAATCGATGTCGCCCGGTTGCTCCTCCATGTCTTCGAAGTGAACGCTTCGCTTGTCGATGCGGACTGGTGTTCCCGTTTTCATTCTTGCCGATGTGATTCCCCATCGGGTGATGCTTTCCGTGAAATGATGAACGGCAGGTTCTGCACATCTTCCACCTTCCACCATCTTTCTTCCCACGTGCATCAGTCCGTTGAGGAAAGTGCCGGCAGTAATGATGATGCTTTTGGCATAGAACTCGGCACCCCAGATGGTGCGCACGCCGATAGCCTCTCCGTTTGCTACGAGCAGCTCGTCGGCCTGGTCTTGCCAGATGTCGAGGTTGTCGGTATGGTCGAGGATGGTTCTCCATTCCCAGATGAACTTGCCACGGTCGCATTGAGCACGAGGACTCCATACGGCAGGTCCCTTTCCTATATTAAGCATACGGAACTGGATAGCCGTCTTGTCGGTGACGATACCCATCTGTCCGCCCAGTGCATCAATCTCTCGCACAATCTGTCCCTTGGCAATACCGCCTATGGCAGGATTGCAACTCATCTGACCAATCTTGTTCATGTCCATCGTTATCAAGCAGGTGTTGGCGCCCATGTTTGCCGAGGCAGCTGCTGCCTCGCATCCGGCGTGCCCTCCACCGATAACGAGTACGTCATAATTGAAGTTCATAATCTCTGTTTCTAATCTATATTTTATCTAATTTTCGGCAAAAGTAAGAAATTTAATTGAAATTTTAGCAAAAATACTTTGATAAATCATTAAAATATAGTAATTTTGCAGCAGACTTGCGAAAATATACCTATAAATGAGGATTGCAGAATGCCTTGAAAATGGTATTGCAAGTACGAGATGAAGGAAATAATAAATTAGTTTCAAACAGTTAAATAATTAAAATTCAATCATTTATGTGGTTAATCAATTCATCTATTGGTAGAAAGGTAGTGATGTCAGTAACTGGTATCGCACTTATTCTATTCTTGACATTCCACGGTTGCATGAATGTGGTTGCGCTTTTCTCTGGAGAAGCTTACAACACAATCTGCGAGTTGTTGGGTGCTAACTGGTACGCCGTAGTTGCAACATTAGGTTTGGCAGCTTTGGCAGTTTGTCACATCGTTTACGCTTTCATCCTGACAGCACAGAACCGTCGTGCTCGCGGTAACCAGCGTTACGAGGTAACAGCAAAGCCAGAGAAAGTAGAGTGGGCTAGCCAGAACATGTTGGTGCTCGGTATCATCATCGTTCTCGGTTTGTTGCTTCACCTCTTCAACTTCTGGTACAACATGATGTTCGCTGAGCTCTTGGGTACAAGCTTCGGTCACAGCCCAGCAGACGGCTTCGCTTACATCCAGGACACCTTCGCTAACCCAGTGTTCGTAGTTCTCTACATCATCTGGTTGGTAGCTCTTTGGTTCCACCTCACTCACGGTTTCTGGAGTGCTATTCAGACTCTCGGTTGGAACGGTAAGACTTGGTTCTGCCGTTGGAAGATGATCGGTATGATTTACTCTACCATCCTGCTTCTCCTCTTCATCGTTGTCGTATTGGCATTCGCTTTCGGTTGCGCTCCATCTTTGTGCTGCGCATAATTCGTGTAATCATTTAAGTATTAAAAAAGATTATGGCAAAAACATTAAATTCTAGAATACCTGAAGGACCAGTTGCTGAGAAGTGGACCAACTATAAGGCTCACCAGCGTTTGGTTAACCCAAAGAATAAGTTAAAGCTCGACGTTATCGTCGTAGGTACAGGTTTGGCAGGTGCTTCTGCAGCTGCTTCTCTTGGCGAGATGGGCTTCAACATCTTGAACTTCTGCATCCAGGACTCTCCACGTCGTGCTCACTCTATCGCAGCACAGGGTGGTATCAATGCAGCTAAGAATTATCAGAATGATGGTGACTCTGTTTACCGTCTGTTCTATGATACAGTAAAGGGTGGTGACTACCGTGCTCGTGAGGCTAACGTTTACCGTTTGGCTGAGGTGAGCAACGACATCATCGACCAGTGCGTAGCTCAGGGCGTTCCTTTCGCTCGTGAGTACGGTGGTATGTTGGCTAACCGTTCTTTCGGTGGTGCTCAGGTATCTCGTACATTCTATGCTAAGGGTCAGACAGGTCAGCAGCTCCTCCTCGGTGCTTACTCTTCTTTGAGCCGCATGGTTGAGGCAGGTAAGGTTAAGCTCTTCACCCGTTACGAGATGGAGGATATTGTTATCGTTGACGGTCACGCTCGTGGTATCATCGCCAAGAATTTGATCACAGGTAAGTTGGAGCGTTTCTCTGCCAACGCCGTAGTTATCGCTACCGGTGGTTATGGTAACGCTTACTTCCTTTCTACAAACGCTATGGGTTGTAACTGTACTGCAGCTATCCAGTGCTACCGCAAGGGTGCTGACTTCGCTAACCCATCTTACGTTCAGATTCACCCTACATGTATCCCTGTTCACGGTACAAACCAGAGTAAGTTGACTTTGATGTCAGAGTCACTCCGTAACGATGGTCGTATCTGGGTTCCTAAGAAGATTGAGGATGCCAAGGCATTGCAGGCAGGTACAAAGAAGGGTTCTGATATTCCTGAGGAAGACCGCGACTACTACTTGGAGCGCCGTTACCCAGCATTCGGTAACCTGGTTCCTCGTGACGTGGCTTCTCGTGCAGCTAAGGAGCGTTGCGACAAGGGCTTCGGTGTCAACAACACAGGTCTTGCCGTATTCCTCGACTTCTCTGAGTCTATCAACCGTCTCGGTATCGACGTTATCCTTCAGCGTTATGGCAACCTCTTCGATATGTATGAGGAGATTACCGACGTTAACCCAGGTGAGTTGGCTAACGAGATCAACGGCGTGAAGTACTACAACCCAATGATGATCTTCCCTGCTATCCACTATACAATGGGTGGTATCTGGGTTGACTACGAGTTGATGACCACAATCCCAGGTCTCTTCGCTATTGGTGAGTGTAACTTCTCTGACCACGGTGCTAACCGTCTTGGTGCATCTGCTTTGATGCAGGGTTTGGCTGACGGTTACTTCGTATTGCCATACACCATCCAGAACTACTTGGCCGACCAGGCATTGTGGCCAAAGCTCTCTACTGATCTCCCAGAGTTCGCAGAGGCAGAGGCAGGTGTTCAGAAGGAAATCGACCGCCTGATGGGTATCCAGGGCAAGCGCTCTGTAGATTCTATCCACAAGGAGTTGGGTCACATCCTTTGGGAGCACGTAGGTATGGGTCGTACCAAGGAAGGTCTTGAGGAAGGCTTGAAGAAGATGAAGGCTCTGCGCGAGGAATTCAACAAGAACCTCTTCATCCCTGGCAAGAAGGAAGGCTTGAACGTAGAGTTGGATAAGGCTATCCACTTGCGTGACTTCATCTTGATGGGCGAGTTGATCGCTTACGATGCATTGCACCGCAACGAGAGCTGTGGTGGTCACTTCCGTGAGGAGTACCAGACAGAGGAAGGCGAGGCAAAGCGTGATGACGAGAACTTCTTCTACGTAGGCTGCTGGGAGTATCAGGGCAATGATACAACTGCTCCAGTGCTCAACAAGGAACCTCTCGAGTATGAGGCAATTAAGGTACAGACAAGAAATTACAAGAATTAAAAAGCGAACAAGACAATGGCAAGAAATATAAGTTTCACAGTTAAGTATTGGAAGCAGGACGGTCCTACAGCACAGGGTCACTTCGATACACACGAGATGAAGAACATCCCAGATGATACTTCATTCCTCGAGATGCTCGACATCTTGAACGAGGAGCTCATCGAGTCAGGTCAGGAGCCTTTCGTCTTCGACCACGACTGCCGCGAGGGTATCTGCGGTATGTGCTCTCTCTATATTAATGGTACACCTCATGGTAAGACTGAGCGTGGTGCTACAACATGTCAGCTCTACATGCGTCGTTTCAACGATGGTGACGTTATCACCGTTGAGCCTTGGCGTTCTGCTGGTTTCCCTATCATCAAGGACTGTATGGTTGACCGTTCAGCATTCGACAAGATCATCCAGGCAGGTGGTTACACCAGCATCCGTACAGGTCAGGCTCAGGATGCCAACGCTATCCTGATTCCTAAGGAGAATGCAGACGAGGCAATGGATTGCGCTACATGTATCGGTTGCGGTGCTTGTGTTGCTGCATGTAAGAATGGTTCTGCTATGCTCTTCGTCAGCTCAAAGGTTAGCCAGTTGGCACTTCTCCCACAGGGTCGTGTAGAGGCTGCTACCCGTGCTAAGAAGATGATTGCACGCATGGATGAGCTTGGATTCGGTAACTGTACAAACACTCGTGCTTGCGAGGCTGTTTGTCCTAAGAACGAGTCTATCGCTAACATCGCCCGCTTGAACCGTGAGTTCTTGAAGGCTAAGTTGGCAGACTAATCCACCGTATCTCTTAAGACACAGAAATTTTCTCTCTGCATCTTTACGGATGCGAGAGAATTTTCTCAAAAACCCTTCACTCTTCACCTTTTGAGTGTAAGCGGCTGAAGGATAGGTAGTTGGGTGGGTGAAGAGTTGAATTGACTCTTCACCCACCCTTCACCTTTTTATAGGGATAGGTGAAGAGTGGTGAAGAGTGGTGAAGAGTGGTGAAGAGTCAGCGCCACTCTTCACCTCTCAAATCCCCTGTGTTTATCGGGGTTTCAGACGAAAAGGTGAAGGGTGAAGAGTAAAAACGAGAGTAGGCTTTTTTACTGCGGAGGCCTCATTCCAATTTTTGCCTTGCCATGGCATTTTTTTGCCCTTTAGGAGGGCAATTTTTTGCCATTGCCAGGCAATATTCCTTATGTCGTGAGAGGTTTAAAAGAACAGAAGTATTAAGCTATAAAAATATAAAGTACCATTCCATAAAGATATAAAAAGAGCATAAATGATGAACCAAGCTACTCAAGACTTTATTTGCCAGCACCAGGACGATGATGTCCGCCAGCTGGCTTTTCTCGGAAGCAAGTATCCGGAAGTAGATATGCCTTTCGCTCTCGATCAGATTCGCGGGCGAAAGATGGCTCGTGTCAAGTTGCCTCGTTGGGCAAGTCTCGAAGGCATCATCTATCCTCCTCATATTTCTATGGAGCAATGCTCCTCTGAATCTACTGCACTTTACAAGGCAGAACTGGCGGCGAGGTTGCTCGGCTTGCCGGTATCTTCATCTGGAACCGAGATGAAGGCTGAAAATGAAATAGAGTTTGTTGACCTGACAGGTGGATTTGGAGTAGATTTCTCTTATATCGCAGCCCGATTGGGAGTGAAGTCGATGTATGTGGAGCGACAGGTTCATCTCTGTGAAGCGGCGAAGGAGAACTTCGGGCGATTGGGCTTGAAGAACGCCATCGTGAAGAATGGGGATGGAATTGAGGTTCTTCATTCTTTTCATCCAAAGAAAAAAGATGCAGTATCAGCTGATGATTCTTTAGGCATCACTTATGACCAACCTCGGTCATTACTTAAGACCAACCTTGGTCTTAAGTTAATCTTCATTGATCCTGCCCGTAGAGACGATGCGGGCAACAAGGTGGTATCCTTAAAGGATTGCACGCCCGATGTTACCGTTTTGCAGGAAGAGATGCTTTCGAAGGCAGATTACGTTATCATCAAACTCTCTCCGATGCTCGACTGGCACCGCGCCATAAGCGAATTAAGCCACGTAAGAGAGGTTCATATCATCTCCGTGAACAATGAGTGCAAGGAGCTTCTTTTAGTGCTGTCAGTGCGAAATATGGGCGAAAATCTCCGCATTTATTGCATCAACGATGCGCAATCCTTCGTCTGCGATGAGTTGGATATGGAGGCTTCTCAGGTGAAGATAGCCCCATCCACCCTTGAAGAGATGCAGTATCTTTATGAGCCGAATGCCTCGTTGATGAAAGCCGGCTGTTTTAGCGTTCTTTCCGGTCGTTATGATGCAAGGATGCTTTCCAAGAACAGCCATCTTTTCGTGAGCCAGGCGCCTATCGAGGCTTTCCCTGGCAGAAGTTTCCGCATCATCGCCGTTTCTTCCTTTAATAAGAAGGAGTTGAAGCGTCATCTGTCAGGAATCACCAAGGCGAACATCGCTACCCGCAACTTCCCCCTTTCCGTGGCAGAATTGCGCAAGCGCCTGAAGCTGAAGGATGGCGGCGAAACCTATATTTTCGCCACCACATTGAGCGACGAAAGCCATGTGCTGATGATTACGGAGAAAAAATAAGCTGATTTCCTGAAAAATCAAGTTCTAATCCTATAAGATGATTCCGCCAAAACCACCACTAATCGGGTGATATAAGCCACTTTGTGGCTCGTAATCATTCTTGAACCCCTAAAAAACTGAAAATAAAGATAGCAATATTTGGTCGTTTGGCGAAATATTGCTATTTTTGCATCCTATAATATTGCAAACTAGTTTGAAATCATGTCATTAATTGAAATTAAAAAGGTCGAAAGCAAGAAGGATTTGAAGACGTTCATCGACTTCCACTACGACCTCTACGAAGGCAACGAATACGATGTGCCTAATCTTTTCAGCGACGAAATGAATACCCTGAGCAAGGATAAGAACGCTGCGTTCGAGTTCTGCGAGGCAGAGTATTATCTTGCCTATAAGGATGGAAAACTGGCAGGTCGCGTTGCTGCTATCATCAACCATAAGGCAAACAATAAGTGGGGAAAGAAATCCGTTCGCTTCGGATGGATAGACTTCATCGACGACCGTGAGGTTTCGAAGGCTCTCTTGGATGCTGTGGAAAAGTATGGTAAAGAGAAAGGTATGGAGGATATGGTAGGTCCGCTTGGATTTACCGATATGGACCCTGAAGGAATGCTTACCTGGGGTTTCGATCAGCTGGGTACTATGCCTACCATCTACAATTACCCTTACTATCCGGAGCACATCGAGGCCCTGGAGGGTTTTGAGGTAGATAACAAGTATGTGGAGTTCAAGATCATGGTACCTGATACCATACCGGAGAAGTACGCCAAGATAGCGATGATGATAGAGAAGCGCTACAATCTGCATGTGCGCAAGCTTACTAAGAAGGAAGTCTTCCAAGGCGGAATGGGACAGAAGATCTTCGATCTCATCAACGATACCTACAAGGATCTCTATGGATATTCTGAACTCTCGCAGAAGCAGATAGATCAGCTTATCAAGTCGTATCTCAGTTTCCTCGACTTCAACCTCATCACCTGTATCGAGGATTGGACGGGTGGAGAGCATAAGCTTATTGGTGTGGGAATCACCATGCCGTCATTGGCTCATGCCCTTCAGAAGTGTCACCGTGGCCGCCTCTTCCCATTCGGCTGGTATCATGTGTTGAGAGCCATCAAACAGCACAAGACCAACATCGTTGACCTCCTCCTCATCGGTATTCTTCCTGAATATCGTGCCAAGGGAGCGAATGCACTTCTCTTTGCCGATCTGATACCTTGGTACCAGAAGTATGGCATTGAGTGGGGCGAGACACAGGTTGAGCTGGAAACCAATGCCGGTGTGCAGGGACAGTGGGGAGCTTTGACCCCAGTAATGCACAAGCGCAGAAAGTGCTACAAGAAGATTATTAAATAAGGAATTAAGGGATCTCCCCTAAAACATAGGAGGATTTTATGTCAGAAGATAATAGTGAATTGAAAGCCCCACAGGAGCAGCAGCCGGTAGAATATACCGATGACAACATCCGACACTTGAGTGATATGGAGCATGTACGTACTCGTCCGGGTATGTACATTGGTCGTCTGGGTGATGGTAACCTGCCGGAGGATGGAATCTACGTACTCTTGAAAGAGGTGGTAGATAACTCTATCGATGAGTTCAAGATGGGGGCTGGTGCCAGATTGGAGATTGATATCGAAGATCATCTGCGGGTCAGCGTGCGCGACTATGGTCGTGGTATTCCTCAAGGTAAACTTGTCGAGGCTGTGAGCGTGCTGAATACCGGTGGTAAGTACGACAGCAAGGCGTTCAAGAAGAGTGTCGGCTTGAACGGAGTGGGTGTGAAGGCGGTGAACGCCCTCAGCTCTCATTTCGAGGTGAAGTCGTTCCGCGACGGCAAGGTGCGCCATCTGAAGTTTGAGAAAGGTATCCTGCAGAGCGATGTTACTGAAGATACGGAGGACGAGAACGGTACCTTTATCTTCTTCGAACCGGATAATACCCTGTTCAAGAACTATTCTTTCCACGATGATTTCGTGGAAACCATGCTCCGTAACTATACTTATCTGAACACCGGACTCACCATCATGCACAATGGTCGCCGCATCCTCAGCCGTCATGGTTTGAAGGATCTCCTGACCGATAACATGACCAATGAAGGTCTTTACGAGATTGTTCACATGAAAGGCGAAGACATCGAGATTGCCTTTACCCATACCAATCAGTATGGCGAGGAGTACTATTCCTTCGTAAACGGCCAGCACACCACCCAGGGCGGTACTCATCAGAGTGCCTTCAAGGAGCATATCGCCAGAACCATCAAGGAGTTCTACGGCAAGTATGAGTATGTTGACATCCGAAATGGACTGGTGGCTGCCATTGCACTGAACGTTGAGGAGCCGGTGTTTGAGAGTCAGACGAAGATTAAGCTCGGAAGTACCACAATGTCTCCGAACGGGGGCGAAACCATCAATAAGTATGTGGGCGATTTTCTGAAGAAGGAAGTAGATAACTATCTCCATATCCACAAGGATGTGGCTGAGATTCTGGAGAACAAGATCAAGGAGAGTGAGCGTGAGCGCAAGGCGATGGCTGGCGTTACCAAACTGGCTCGTGAGCGTGCCAAGAAGGCGAACCTTCACAACCGCAAGTTGCGCGATTGCCGCATCCACTTCAGCGACGCCAAGAACGAGCAGAAGGAGGCAAGCTCCATCTTCATCACCGAGGGTGATTCTGCCAGCGGAAGTATTACCAAGAGCCGCGACGTGAACACCCAGGCGGTATTCTCGCTGCGAGGCAAGCCGTTAAACTGCTATGGTCTGACCAAGAAGGTGGTTTACGAGAACGAGGAGTTCAACCTGCTTCAGGCAGCCCTGGATATAGAGGATGGTTTGGATGGATTGCGATATAATAAGGTGATTGTGGCTACCGATGCCGATGTAGATGGAATGCACATCCGATTGCTCATCATCACCTTCTTCCTGCAGTTCTTCCCTGACCTCATCAAGAAGGGCCACGTGTATGTGCTTCAGACCCCATTGTTCCGAGTACGCAACAAACGAACCAAAATCAAGAACAAGCAGGCGGTGGCTGATGCCGATGCCAAGTTGGGTCCTAAGGAGAAGAAGGGCGATTTCATCACGCATTACTGTTACAGCGATGAGGAGCGACAGCAAGCCATCAGAAACCTTGGTCCTGACCCGGAAATCACCCGATTTAAGGGTTTGGGAGAGATTTCGCCAGAGGAGTTTGCCCACTTCATCGGTCCGGATATGCGATTGGAGCAGGTTACGCTCCACAAGACCGACCAGGTGCAGAAGCTCCTGGAGTATTATATGGGTAAGAATACGATGGAACGTCAGAACTTTATCATCGATAACCTGGTGATTGAGGAGGATATTCCGGAGGAAGACTCAGCACCGCTGGATTAAGTGAAGAGTGAAGAACGAAGTTTTAGAAAATGAAGAAGATAATTTTATTTGCGTTTCTGGCATTCTTGGCAGTAACTTCTGTCAATGCCCAGTTGCGCATCAAGATGGGCAAGAACAGCCCGATAGAGAAGTTGGGTAGGGCGGAAATCGCCATTACCAATCTCTATGTGGATAGTGTGGATGAGAACAAGCTCGTAGAGGATGCCATCCGTGGTATGCTCGAGAAGCTCGACCCTCATTCCTCTTATGCCACAGCCAAGGAAACCAAGGCGATGAATGAACCGCTGAATGGCAGTTTCGATGGCATCGGCGTGCAGTTTAACATGGTAGATGATACCTTGCTCGTCATCCAGCCCGTGGTGAATGGTCCTTCCGAGAAGGTGGGAATCATAGCTGGCGACCGCATCGTTGCGGTGAATGATACGGCTATTTCGGGCGTGAAGATGAGCAAGGAGGAAATCATGAAGCGCCTTCGTGGTCCTAAGGGAACCACAGTGAATCTTACCATCGTGCGCCGTGGCATCAAGGATAAACTCACCTTCAAGGTGAAGCGCGATAAGATTCCGGTAACCACCATGGATGCGGCGTATATGATTCGTCCTGGAATCGGATACATCCGATTGGGAAGCTTCGGCCTGACCAGCTACAAGGAGGTGACTACGGCGATGGATTCGCTCAAGAAAGTGGGAATGAAAGACCTGATCTTCGACCTTGAGGATAATGGCGGCGGCTATCTTCAGGCGGCGGCTCAGATAGCCAACGAGTTCCTGCAGAAGGGAGATCTCATCGTTTATACCAGTGGTCGTGCAGCTCCCCGTCAGGAGTACAAGGCGCAGGCTAACGGAAGATGGCGCAAGGGTAAGGTGGTAGTGCTTACCAATGAGTTTACAGCTTCTGCCGCAGAGATTGTGTCCGGAGCCATCCAGGATCAGGATCGTGGAGTAGTGGTAGGTCGCAGAACCTTCGGCAAGGGATTGGTGCAGCGTCCGCTCACCTTCGATGATGGCAGCGAGATTCGCCTCACCATCGCACATTATTATACGCCTAGCGGCAGATGCATCCAGAAGCCGTATAAGAAGGGAGACAGACTGGATTATGCGATGGATCTCGACAATCGCTACAAGCATGGCGAGTTCACTAACCAGGACAGCATCCATCTTTCCGATAGCTTGAAGTATTATACTTTGCGCAAGCACCGTGTGGTTTATGGTGGTGGCGGAATCATGCCCGATTATTTCGTGCCATTGGATACTACCAAGTACACCAAGATGCACCGTCAGCTGGCAGCCAAGAGCATCGTCATCAACCACAGCCTGAAGTTTATCGATGCGCATCGCAAGGAATTGAAGAGCCAGTATAAGGATTTCAACAAGTTCCTGGCAAGCTACGAGGTTCCGTCTTCGCTCATCGATGCGATTATCGCTGAGGGCAAGAAAGAGAAGATAGAGCCGAAGGATGAGGCTGAATTGACTCAGACAAAGAAATACCTCGCCCTGCAGTTGAAGGCCCTTGTAGCAAGAGATATCTGGGATATGAGTCAATATTTCCAGGTTTGGAACGAGACCAACGAGATAGTTCAGCGTGCCGTGAAGCTGCTGACCACGGGGAAGTAACTATAGAAAAAACGGCTGTTAACTGTTAACCTGTTAACCCGTGAGGTAATGAGATAAGAAAAGGTCGTGAGGTTTTTGATAGAACTTCACGACCTTTTTTGTGTATTTATCTTTTTCCGAATTCATGAATCCTTTCTGAATTCATTTACTTCTTCTCATGCATGCGATCCCATTTCAGATAGATTCCGGCAAGGATGGTGCCCGAAATACTGTGCCAGGCACAGCTGATGGCGCAAGGCAATACGGCGAGAGGCTGGGCAGCGAAGAAGTTGCCCGCGAGAACCGTGGCAAGACCGGCATTCTGCATTCCCACCTCAATGCTGATGGTACGCTTCTTGGCGGTATTGAAGCCCGCCAGCTTCCCGGCAAGCCAACCCAGCAGATAGCCCAGCGTGTTGTGGCAGAAAACCACGGCAAAAGTCCAGAGGAAAAGCGATAAGCCACGAGCTACCAAATCATCGTGAACCGTAGAAATTACACCTCCCACGATAATCGCCAGACAGGTTACGCTGATGCCCGGCATCAGACTCTGAATGGTAGGGAAGCAATCCTTCTTGCCATAGATATAATTCAAGGCGCAGCCGATGGCCACAGGGATAATCGTAACTATCAGAATGTTGATGAACATTCCCACTGCATCTACATGGATAATCTCGCCTGCCGTAATCTTCATCAGCAGCGGAGTCATTACCGGTGCAAGAATGGTGGAGGCACAGGTCATTCCTACGGAGAAAGCCACGTCGCCATGGCAGAGATAACTCATGATGTTGCTTGATACTCCGCCCGGACAGCAACCTACCAGCAGGATTCCGAGCGCCAGGGCTGGATCAAGATGCCACACATGCACCAGGGTGTAAGCCACACCCGGCATGATGATGAACTGGGCGCAGGCACCGATGAAGACATCCAGCGGGCGCTGAGCCAGAATCTTGAAGTCGTTGGTGGTCAGGGTCAAGCCCATGGTGAGCATGATGATGCCGAGAATGACGGTTTGAGTAGTTCCGCGCACCCAGTCGAAGGTATGTGGGAAGAAGAATGTGAATACTGCTACACCTATTACGAAAATAGAGGTGTAATTGGCCAGCAGCTTGCTGAGCCCCTGAAAAAACTTTAGCATAATTCTATTTCTTTTTAAAATCCTGATATTTCTCTCTTATTTGCAATCTCTTGGATGATTGTCTTTGACAATCTCTCTTCTTTCTTTCTCTCCTCTCCTCCTTCTTTCCTCGCTTTCAATATTGGGTGCAAAAGTACGTCTTTTCTACCGAATAAACAAATTATTTAATAATTAAACATCAAATTATAATATTTTTGTTGGTTTGAGCTTACGAATCTGCACGAATCTTCTTGGATTGTGCAAAATCTGAGGCAAAATAATTCGGCTTTTCTTCTTTAATTCCGCAACAAATGTGTAACTTTGCACCCATATTATCGATAATAGTCATAGAATGAACGAAGATTTTGATATAAGACAACAGACGGTTTCGCCTGCCGAAAAGGAATTCGAGAAAGCACTGCGCCCACTGAAGTTCTCCGACTTCAGCGGACAGAATGGTGTGGTGAATAATCTCGAAGTCTTCGTAGAGGCTGCCAAGTATCGTGGCGAACCGCTCGACCATACCCTCTTGCACGGTCCTCCGGGATTGGGTAAGACCACATTGAGTAACATCATCGCCAACGAACTGGGTGTGGGCTTCAAGATTACATCAGGCCCTGTGCTCGATAAGCCGGGCGACCTGGCAGGTATCCTTACCTCCCTGGAGCCTAACGATGTGCTCTTTATCGATGAAATCCACCGCCTCTCGCCAGTGGTAGAAGAGTATCTCTATTCGGCGATGGAGGATTACCGCATCGACATCATGATAGACAAGGGGCCTTCGGCACGAAGCATCCAGATAGATCTGAATCCGTTTACCCTCGTGGGAGCCACCACCCGTAGCGGACTTCTCACGGCTCCGCTCCGTGCCCGTTTCGGAATCAATCTGCATCTGGAATACTACGACCCAGAGACGCTTCAGAAGATTATCAAGCGAAGTGCGATGCTCCTGCAGGTGCCGATAGAAGATGAGGCGGCAGTAGAAATCTCCCGCCGCTCGCGTGGAACCCCTCGTATCGCCAACTCATTATTGCGAAGAGTGCGTGATTTCGCCCAGGTGAAGGGCAACGGAACCATCACTTACGAGATTGCCCAGATGGCGCTCAAGGCACTGAACATCGACCAGTATGGCTTGGACGAGATAGACAACAAGATTCTCACCACCATCATCGACAAGTTCCGTGGAGGTCCGGTGGGCGTAAGCACCATTGCCACGGCTATCGGCGAAGATGGCGGTACCGTAGAGGAGGTTTACGAGCCGTTCCTCATCATGGAAGGCTTCATCAAGCGTACGCCACGAGGCAGAATGGCCACCAAGCTTGCCTATGATCATCTCGGCAGGAATCCGTATACAAGCAATATTATGCAGGGAGACCTGTTTGAATAAAGTTCAAAGTAATGAAGATAGGAATATTTACGGGTACATTCGACCCATTTACGATAGGACATCAGAACATCGCCGAGCGTGCCTTGCCCATGTTCGACAAGCTCGTGATTGCAGTAGCGATGAGCAAGCTGAAGCACGCCAGTGAGGAAATCTCGAAGCGTGTGGAAGATATCAGAAAGGTTTTCCCGAAGGAATGTGCAGAGCTGGTAGATGCGGAGGATGCATCCAAGGGCCACCGCCTTGAGGTGGTTGCCTACGATGACCTCACCATCGACCTGGCGCATCGCCTGGGAGCCAGGTTCCTGGTCCGCGGCGTCCGCTCTGCCAAGGATTTCGAGTACGAGCGAGAGCAGGCGGATATCAACAAGCAGTTGGGCGGCGTAGAAACCATCCTGCTGTTTTCCGACCCAAGATACAGCAGCATCAGCTCAACGCTGGTTAGGGAATTGAGATTCTTCGGAAGAGAAGTAGATGAATTTTTACCAAAAATAAAATAAAAATAGGAGGAAGAAGCGTATGATAACATACAATGTAGATGGCGTGAAAATGCCAAAGATCAAGAAGCGCGACACCAGTGCCTGGATTCGCAAGGTAGCTGCCTCTCATGGCCGCAAGGTGGGAGAGATAGGCTATATGTTTGTAGATGACGAGAAGATTCTCGAAGTGAACAACGAGTATCTGGGTCATGATTACTATACCGATGTCATCACCTTCGATTATGATGAGGATGATGTGATTAACGGCGACATCGTGATTTCGCTCGATACCGTGCGCACCAATGCCGAGCAGTTTGGCAAGACCTACGATGATGAGCTTCACCGCGTCATCATCCATGGCATCCTGCACCTCTGCGGCATCAATGACAAAGGTCCGGGAGAGCGAGAAATCATGGAGGAGAACGAGAACAAGGCGCTAGCCCTGCTCGAAGGTGCTTCGATATTGAAGAAGTAAAGCCCTTCTCCTTAATTTAAGGAAGCTAGGTTTCTTCAATTTCAGGTAGAAGTATAGAAAAAACAACTGTTAACTGTTAACCTGTTAACTTTGTTACAGGTTGGCAGTTGACATAATGATAGGAGATAAGATTATGGCAACAGCAATCAAAGCAATACCAACATTGCATGGTAAAGAAGCAAAAGAGTTTTTGCGCCATGCAGAAGAGGCCGAGCGTAACTTTAAGGGATTCAAAAATATCGAAGAACATCCCTTTTGTGTAATGGCTCGCAGCATTTTGGAAAAGGCAGGTATGAGATAAGAAAGGAGGCATTTATGTTTCTGAGTTCACAATGCTTTTTTAGTGAATTGACAGATGACTTATTATCCACCTGTCAACCATTCTCGTGTGGCAATGAAGACTTGGATGATTTTTTCAAGAATGATGCCACACGCTATGCTTATTATTTGATGGGGAAATCATATTGTTTTCGAAAGAATGATGACCCCACCAAAATCGTTTGTGCCTTTACGGTTTCTAATGATAGCATTCGTATTTATGATTTGCCAAGAAGCCGTAAGGATTATATGAAAAGTCTTACGCATCATGAAAAGCCTCTGCGTAGATACCCTGGTATTCTTATCGGTCGTTTGGGCGTAAACAAGGATTTTTGTGGAAAGGGAATAGGCAGTGAAGTCATTGATTTCATCAAGGGTTGGTTTATGTCTCATGACAACAAGTCTGGCTGTCGCTTTGTGATAGTAGATGCAATCAATGCTCCCGAAGTAATCTCTTTCTATCAAAAAAACGGTTTTCAACCTCTGTTTACCTCTGAAGAACAGGAGTTCTTGTATACAGGAGGAAAGAAGGGGCAACAAATCGAAATGGCAACCAGATTGATGTACTTTGACTTGCTGTGGATGAGACAATAAATAATTTAATACATAAGATCTTATGAAAAAGTATAAACTTTTATTACTGTTTTGCTTGTTTTCCTTAGCAACTCAAGCTCAGCTGTGGACATCTTTTAAAGAAAGAATGAAGTATGAAGATTTGACAGAAGAAGGTCAACATTATATGGATTCTGTTATTCGTGACAGAGACATAAGTCGTGAGGAATATTTGGAAATGCTCAATGTATATAGGGCAACAGATAATTTGATGCATGCTCCTTCTGTTTTGATAAATGTAAAGAATTGGCATTTGAATTCTGTTGGAGGTGTAGAAATGGATGTAAATGTTACAAATTGTACATCTAAAACGATTAAATATGTTGATTTTTCTTGTTATTTTACAAATCCAGTAGGAGATGTATGTTATAATTCCATTGGTGGTGGAAAATTTATGAAAAAGTCTTTGGTTGGACCAATAGGACCAAGGCCGGGGAAAGACGATACGACCGATAACGCAATAGACAAGTTAAATGATTGTGTAGGCTTATATACTTTAGATGATCCCGTTTATTATAATAAGACAGCTGATGTGATCCATTTCTCTTCAGTGAAAGTAACATATATGGACGGAACAATTAAAAATTATGTTGGCAAGGCTTTAGATAATGTTTTGTCATTTGAATACAATTGGGGTGAATCAGAGTATAATCCATTGAATTGTGTGGAGTATTTAAAAAAAGATTAATGATAAAGGGAGAACCCAGCATGGATTGTTGGATTCTCCCTTTGTCATTATGTTAGCTTTCTAAACTTTTGATTCTCTCCCTACATTCTTTCAGAATCCCAGTTAGTTCCTCCACGGTCGTGGCTCTCAGCATGGCGATTCTCGTCTGGCGAAAATCGGGGATGCCCTTGAAGATAGGGGAGGCGGCTAGGTGGCGACGGGTGTGGAGAATGCCTCTGTACTCGTCGATGCGCTCCACGTTGATGCGAAGCTGCTCCTCCAAGAGGTCAATCTTTTCATCCACGGTTAATGGGGCTGCACCCGTATTATCCAGATAATCACGGATTTCCTTGAAAATCCATGGCCTTCCGAAGGTGGCTCTGCCAATCATCACCGCATCTACACCATATCTTTCAAAAGCAAGCTTGGCTTCTTCCGGGGTCGTAATGTCGCCATTGCCGATGATAGGAATATGGATGCGGGGGTTGTTCTTCACCTCACCTATGAGGCTCCAGTCAGCTTCTCCCGTGTACATCTGGCTTCGGGTTCTGCCGTGGATGGTGAGCGCCTGGATTCCGCAATCCTGTAGCTGCTCGGCAAGCTCGGTGATGATGAGGTTCTCGCAATCCCAACCCAGTCGGGTCTTCACGGTTACGGGCACGTTTACCGCCTTCACCACCTCTCTTGTAATATCCAGCATCAGCGGGATATTCCGGAGCATTCCGGCTCCCGCACCCTTTCCGGCAACCTTCTTCACCGGGCAGCCGAAGTTAATGTCAATCACATCCGGCTTCGCCTGTTCCACAATCTTGGCAGCTTCCACCATATCCTCGGTGGTGCGACCATAAATCTGAATGCCCACAGGGCGCTCCTCATCGCTTATCGTAAGTTTGCTGACTGTGCTCTTGATGCTTCGCACCAAGGCTTCCGCCGATACGAACTCAGTATAAACCATGGCAGCTCCGAATCGCTTGCAGAGCATGCGAAAGCCAATATCCGTTACGTCTTCCATCGGAGCGAGGAAGAGGGGCTGAGGCCCAAATTCTATATTACCTATTTTCATCTTATTCTTTTTGTTTGGCAAGAGGGGGCAATCCTCTTTTCTTTTGCGGCTGCAAAATTACATTTTTTTTTTGATATTGCCAAAGAGTTACTTCAAAAGATGATACATTCCTCCTGCCAGGGTGCGGATGATTCCCTTCATCTCCAGCGTAAATAGGATAGAGGTGAGGCGGGAGATGTCGATGTTCGATTTCACGCTGATGATGTTGATCTGCAAGTCGTTGGTCTTCGAGAGGATATTGATGATGAGCTCCTCTTCGGGCGATAGTTCCGGGAAGAGGCTGCGCTCGATGCCCTGCTGCTTGGCTCTCATCAGGGTGGCGTCATCCTGCCAGCGCATATCCTTCACGAAATCCTCGGCACTGGTGATGAGCGTGGCACCATTGTTGCGAATCAGGTTGTTGCAGCCCTCGCTGTAGTAATCGCCTATCCTGCCCGGGAAGGTGAAGACGTCCCTGCCGTAGGATTGCGAAATATCGCAGGTGATGAGACCTCCGCCGTGAGCAGCGCTCTCTATCAGGATGCAGGCATCCGACATTCCTGCCACAATTCGGTTGCGGCGCACGAAGTTGATCTTATCCGCATTTGTACGGGTAAGAAATTCGGTGAGCAAACCGCCTTGCTCTATCATCTTAGCTGCCGTTTCCCGGTGCTGACGGGGGTAGAGGTCATCGAGGCCGTGAGCCAGAACGCCCACGGTTTCATAGCCGCTGGCGAGCGCCTGGCGATGAGCCACGATGTCAACGCCATAGGCTAAGCCGCTCACGATGAGCACACGAGGAGAGAGCTGCTTCAGGTCGGTGATGAAGCGGCGGATAAGGTCTTCGCCGTAAGGGGTGCAGTGGCGGGTTCCCACGATGTTGATGATTCGCTGCTGGTTCAGGTTGGCGTTGCCTTTATAGAAGAGCATGAGCGGCGCATCATCGCAATCCTTGAGTCGTTGCGGATAACGTTCATCGTTCATCGTTATCGGTTCTATTCCGTATCTGATATCGTATTCCAGTTCTTCTTCGGCGCGTTTTCGGGCGTCATCGCAGTTTTGGATGGCGTTTACGAGTTTATCCGAGGCGTCGGGGAGGATGTCTCTGAGGTTGTTCTTATGCTCAAGGATGAGCGTGGCGGAGCCCACCTTTCTATATAGTTCCAGCATTCCTGCAAGGCTGAAGTAATTCAGCCTTGTTAAGAGTATAGTATTTAATATTTCCTGTTGGTCAGCCATAATCTTAAAAAATAATTAGTTATCTCTTCAAGTATTCATATCCAATCCTGCACCTCAGGCATTCCTTCTTGTCGCAGTATTCCTTCTTCAGCTGGATAAGCGCCTGGCTATCCCCGGCGTTCTCCACCTCCAATCCACACTGCTGCCACATCCTTACTATGTGGTTATTCTCCGCCTTTAGCTCCTCTAGGAAATCGAAGGCGCGGTCGCAGTATTTCTCCTCACCTCGGTGCCTGCCGTAGGCAAAGAGGATGGGAACTACGGTGTTGATGATGAGCAGATTGAGCGAGAAAGGGGAGAGGTGCTTCTCGTTGCGGATGCTCGTGCTGCCGAAGGTATAATGGGTTTCCCAATACTCCGTAACGCTGGTGGCAAGCACCTTCTTCGCCTCCTTCACCGTAGAAGCCTCCAGCAGCTGGCTTAATCCCGCACGGCGGTTATAGTAAAGATTGGCAAGCTGCGAAATGCGGATATGCGGGAAGTTCTGCGGGCGGAGTCGCAGGAATCGCCACAGCTTGTAATCCATCGGCTGCAGCGAGAACTTGTGCGAAAGATAAAGATACTCGTTTCTCAATCTTGCGAAATACCCGTCGTTCAGGGCGTCTTTCTGATAGCGTTCGGGGATGGTGTTCAGCTCCAGCAATCCCGCCTGTCCCATGAAGATGGCTTCCACCTGGAAGAGGTCGTCGCGGTGATGGTCCACCGCCCTCAGAGGCAGTTTCAGCGCCCATTGCTCAAAGGCATCGCCATTGATTCCGAAGCCATAGTTTCTGGCCAGAGTTACGAAATAGGCATTCTCCCAGTCGCCGTTGCAGCGGCGCACGCGCTCCTCTATCGCCTCCGTCTTCTGTGAGAGGCGTTCGGTTTGCAGGGCGCTCATCCACGAGTGAACGGTGAGCTTGGTGAGCGATGGAATTATCTGATAGCAAGGTGGATACTGGTCGATGGTGAGCAGCTCCTGATAGTGCTTGAAGACTTTCTCGGGGATGTCGAGCTGCATTTGAACCAGCGGGGCACCCTTGGAGTTTCGGGCTTCCGTATCTATGTTGCCGCAGACGTGCAGAATCACGTTGTCGTATCTTTCGTCCTTGTCGTGGGCATGAAGATACCAGTCGCTCGCCTTGTCGTGAATCTCCACGTTGCCCACCCAGAGAGTTCCGGCAATCTTGATTTTGGCGTTGAAGAAATCGGGCCCTGCATTGCGGTTGTGCAATCCGGGGTCGATGACTTCCACCTGCCTGTGGTCGGTGGTGGAAAGAGGGGAGAGTGGGAAGAGTTTGTGCTTCCACACGTAGTGAAGTAGTTGCTCCATATTGTTTCGGCTTTTATGGTTTGTAGGATTGCCTCTTTCGGATCGCAAGTTCTGATGCTTGTTCTTTTGCAGAAATCGCAAGCTTGATGCTTGTCCTTTGATGGTGCAAGTTTTTTCGCTCGTGTGCGGAAGGGGTATTGAAAAATCAGCTGTTAACTGTTAACCTGTTAACCTTGGGATGAGAAATATTTCTCGAATGCCTTGTCGTAATCCTCGCTGTTGCCCAGCTTTCCGTTGATGAGGCAGACGAGTTCTACGGTTGCCTTGAGGCAGAGCTTCTCATCGCTGGCACGGAAGATGTCCTGATGGAAGACGTATCTCACGCCCTGCTTCTCCAGCCACAGGCGCGAAAGGAATTCGTCATCGCATTGCAGCGGAACCTTGTACTGCAGGTTCATTCTCGCCACCACAGCATCCACACCCTTATTGTGCATTTCGGCAAAACTGAGGCCGCACTCCTTCAGAAAGAGATGGCGGGTATGCTCCATGTAATGCAGATAGTTGGCGTTGTTCACAATACCCTCGATGTCGCACTCATAGTCGCGCACTTCCATCTTCGTCTCAAATATGTATTTGCTCATCATTTTCTATTTTTTAGTTACTAAATGAGGCTAAAAGCCCTAAATCACTGCAAAAATAACCAAAATTTTCTATTTATTATTATAATAACAAGGATTTTTCAAGGTTTTTCGAAGAAAAATGTGTATTTTTGCCGAATAGAACAAATAAAATTTAGATAAAGATGAAAATAGCTTTGATCGGCTACGGAAAGATGGGACACATGATCGAGGAGATCGCCCTGCAGCGTGGCCACGAAATCGTATGTAAGATTGACGTGAATAACCCTGAGGATATCGACAGTCCGGAGTTCTGCTCTGCCGATGTTGCCATCGAGTTTACCAACCCTACTGCCGCTTACGGCAACTATCTGAAGGCTTTCTCTCACAACGTGAAGGTGGTTTCAGGTTCTACCGGTTGGATGAAAGACCATAAGGAAGACGTGGAGAAACTCTGCGCCGACGGTAAGCAGACCCTCTTCTGGGCGTCTAACTTCAGCATCGGTGTGGCCATTTTCTCTGCCGTAAACCGCTATCTGGCCAAGATCATGAACGGATTCCCACAGTACTCTGTATGCATGCAGGAAACCCACCACGTGCATAAGCTCGATGCGCCATCAGGAACAGCCATCACCCTTGCCGAGGAAATCATCGACAACATCGATAGAAAGAAGGACTGGAAGCGTGGCGTAACCTACTGGACAGAGGATGGTCATCACGATGAGGGCGATGCAAACATCACCGACGAGGATTTGGTAATCAACTGCGTACGCGATGGTGAGGTTCCTGGAATCCACGCCGTGATGTATGATTCAGATGCTGATATGATTACCATCGAGCACAGCGCCCATTCTCGCAAGGGCTTCGCCCTGGGAGCCGTTCTCGCAGCAGAGTTCACAGCTAACCATTCCGGTTTGCTCACCACATCAGATTTATTTAAGTTCTAAAGAGACATGATCGACAAGCAGAAACAAAACCTTAATATGAAGGTGCAGTGGGCGAAGTTCGCAGTGGTTCTCGCCCTCTACCTCCTCTTCCTGATATGGGTGGAGAGCTGGCTGGGACTCATTGTGGTTCCGTTCATCTTCGATGTTTACATCACCAAGAAGATTCACTGGCAGTGGTGGAAGGATGAAGAAGGCCCCGTGCGCTTCATCATGAGCTGGGTTGATGCGCTCGTGTTCGCCCTCGTGGCAGTATATTTCTTCAACCTCTTCTTCTTCCAGAACTATGTGATTCCATCATCATCTCTCGAAAAGAGTCTCCTCACGGGCGACTATCTCTTCGTGAGCAAGGTAAGCTACGGTCCTCGCATCCCTGAAACTCCGCTCACCATGCCGCTCACCCAGCACACCATGCCGCTGGTCAACGTGAAGAGCTACGTGGAGTGGCCTCACTGGGATTACCGCCGAGTAAAGGGATTGGGCAACGTGAAGCTCAACGACATCGTGGTGTTCAACTATCCTGCCGGCGACACCCTCTGCAACGAGGAGCGCTATCAGGCGAATGATTACTATCAGATGGTTTATTCCATCGGCGACCAGATTCTGGAGCAGAACGGACAGCAGCAGGATGTTCGCGTGCTGAACCCATTGCAGCAGCGCCGATACTTCGAAAAAGTGTATGCTGCCGGTAGAAACTACATCGCCAGCATGCCGGGCGAATATGGCGACATCATCAGCCGTCCTACCGACCGCCGCGAGAACTACGTGAAGCGCTGCGTAGGTTTGCCAGGACAGACCCTGCAGATCAAGAACCGCATCGTTTACCTGAATGGCAAGGCGAACAAGGAGCCTGATAATGTGCAATATACCTACAAGATGAAGCTCAAGGGCGAGTTTCCTGTAGAGCTTGCCGATGAGCTGGGAATCACCAACGAAGACCTCCTGATGTACAATCAGAGCGGCGTGATTCCTCTCACCAAGAAGGCTTATCTCGCCCTGAAGGCGAACAAGAACCTCGTGGAGAGCATCTCCATCAATGCTGATGCAATCTATGGCGACCTCTATCCGCTGAATGCCTATACCGGCTGGACAAGAGACAACTACGGTCCGGTATGGATTCCGAAGAAGGGCAAGAGCATCCAGCTCAACTTGAAGAACCTTCCTATCTACGAGCGCTGCATCAAGGTTTACGAGGGCAACGACCTCAAGGTAGATAGCAAGGGCAACATCTTCATCAACGGCAAGCTGGCGAAGAGCTACACCTTCAAGCTCGACTATTACTGGATGATGGGTGACAACCGCCACAACTCAGCCGACAGCCGCTACTGGGGCTTCGTGCCAGAGGACCACATCGTGGGCAAGCCAATCTTCATCTGGTGGAGCCACAGTCCTGATCATCCAGGCTTCTCTGGCATCCGCTGGAACCGCCTGTTCAACTTCGTAGATAACATCAAGTAACAGAAGTTTTTTGAAATCAAGAAAGCAAAGATAGATTTGAAAATCGCAGTTAAGTTCCTAATAGCTTTAGGCTTGTCGCTGCTCCTGGTGTGGGTGGTGCGAACCTATGCCTTCACTGTCTTCACGGTGCCCGCCGGAGGTCTTCCTCCGCAACTGCAGGCTGGCAACCGGGTGATAGTGAATAGGATTGACTGCGATTTTTTCAATCGTGGCGATGTGGTGGTGTTCCGGGATTCCGTCACGTATCAGCGCCGCAAGATAGTTGCTGAGGCTTATTTCATAGGTAGGATAGAGAAGCTGCCGGGCGATACGATTCTTGTCGATACGGCGAGTTTCATCATCCCTATGGTATGCTGTAGGCGCTGCGGCTGCAAGGATTGCCGCTTCTATCTCCTGAAGACGCCTACCGGGCAGCAGCTGGTGCACAAGCATCAGATGATAGGCAAGGCGTATAAGCTGTTTTAGCCGATCCCATCGCTCGCCCCTTTATTATTAATTCTTAATTTAAAATTCAAAATTGAAAGCCCTTCTTTCTTCCACATATTTCGGTCCCATCCAGTGGTATCAGAAGCTGAACCGCTACGATGAATGCCTGATAGAGCGCCACGAGAGCTTTATCAAGCAAACCTATCGCAACCGTATGATCATCCCGACCACCAACGGCCCCCTCTCGCTCACCATCCCAACGAACCACAACACTTCGCTGGCGATGAAAGACATCCGCATCTCCGACCACGCCAACTGGCGCCACGTCCACTGGAATGCGCTCCTCTCCGCCTACGGCGAGAGCCCTTTCTTCGAATATTATCAGGACGACATCCGCCCCTTCTTTGAAAAGAAATACGAGTTCCTCTTCGATTTCAACATGGAGACTACAGAGAAGATGATAGAGCTTCTCGACATCCGTCCGAAGATTTCAATCACCGAAGCCTATATTCAGAGTAAAGAACTGAAAGAAGAGGATGAAATCAAGGATTTCCGCGATGCTATTCGCCCAAAGAAGCCGCTCCCTGATGCTGAATTCGCTCCCCAGCGCTATTATCAGGTTTACGAGCAGAAATACGGTTTCCAGCCGAATATGAGCATCCTGGACCTCCTCTTCAATGAAGGAAACGAGGCGATATTCTACCTATAAATAATCAAGGTAGAGTATCGCCTCGCTGCTTTTTCGCAGCCTCTCACTGCCTCTCGCAGCCTTTTCGCACCTTTTAGTAAAAAAAAACTAAGTCATAGTTTTTTAACCCAAAGCTCATAGTTTTCTATCCCAAAGCTCATAGGTTTTTGCCTCGTAACTCATTGTTCTTCATCTTTTTCTGTCTTCTATTAAGCCCTCCCGTTGTCATCAATGATGTCTAGGCTCGGTCTTCATTGATGCCCTCTCATCCCCCTCATTATCCGCATCAGGAGTTAACAGGTTAACAGTTAACACCCCAAAAATGCATACTCCCCCTCCCACACATATATAAAAATAAGTATATATATATTTAAATATAATAAGGTACGCAAGGGGGAGGTAGGAAAAAACAGCTGTTAACTGTTAACCCTGTTAACCCCTGCAGCTCCCAGATGCTCTTTTAGGAAATTTAAACAAGTATGCTTGGTGGGTTCATCGAAAAACCGTACTTTTGTACCCGACTATAACAACATCAAACAAAATACAACATAAAAACAATAATAACAACATAAAATGAAGAAACTTAGATTCCATATAGTAGGTCTTACCCACAACGACGTGAAGGGTCGTGAGGTAGAATACGCCAGGGAGGCAGAGGGCAGAACCATCTGTCTTGTGCCCGATGACGCCAACCCCTTTGACATGCTGGCTGTGAAAGCTTACGACAAGCAGCTTTTCATCGGCTATGTCTCAGCCCTGGAGGGCGAGGACGTAAGAGCCCTCATCATCGCCCGGAAGGGCAGGAACCTGCGCACCCGATGCCTGGGAAGCAACAGCAAGGAGGGTGCAGATGAGAAGTCGGGACTCCAGCTGATAGTGGAGGCGCGTGTGGACGTCTCTGAGCAGGAGATAGAGCAGGCGCGCAGGGAAATCTATGATGACGGAATCTATGACGGCTGGCACTATACCGGTCCCATCCTGCCCATCGACAAGCTGACCCGTTTCAGCGATTGCACCATGATGCTGGAAGGCGTCATCAACGACATCATCCAGATTCAGGAGCAACTCTCACGGGATTCAGATTCTTCTCGTGATTCAGATTCTTCTCATGATTCAGATTCTTCTCGTGATTCAGATTCCGCTGAAGCCGATAAGAACCCTCTTGATGCCGATTCCCGGTCGGCGCTGGAGGCTGAGCTGCGCGACAACCTGGAAGAGGCTAGGGAGCGGCTCAGCAGCTTCATGGAAATACAGAGAAGCGATTATTCGCGCGAGATGACGCAGACAAGAAACCGCATTCTCAACAACCTCGACCTCATAGACGATGAGGAAATCCATCGCATGGCCGAAGTCCTGACTACCGAACTGGGATTCATCACCAGCTCCGGTTATCGTGAGCGAGCAGCCCAGTCGTTCTTCGTAGATGCGCCTATCGCCATCAAGAAGAAGCAGACGGGCGCCTACGACTATAAGGACCAGCTGGACGCCATAGAAAAGCAGCTCTATGCCTTCCCATATTCGCTCTATCCCACTTTCAAGGCCGACCCGGTAGATTTCCTCCGCCAGGTATTCTATAAGCGTGTGCCCCGCAAGATGATGCTCCAGCTGCTCTCGGGCATCGTACTGATGATCATAAACGGCAGGGTGAGCGATGTGAAGCAGTGGGGCAAGCACGGCAACGAGGAGGCGCTGCTGGCGATGAAGGCGATGAAGGCGGTGGGTGCCAAGCCTTCGAACGAAGTGAAGAAAGAGAAATTCATGGAACTGGTTGATTTGGTAATTCCGAAGATAGCGGTTTATAAGAAAAAAGGCTGTCCTGAAGTGCTGGTGAAAAGGCAATCCGACTGGTTTCCTGTGTTCCGCCTCTTAAACGGGTGGGGGCTATTCAATATGGGAACTCCTACGGCCTTCTGCAAACATCTGGCCCACCTGTATGAAAAAATACCTCCGGAGAATACGGGGCGTGCTCCGCTCTGCAAATGGAAGGATCTTGCGCAGGTGAAATCTGAACCATTCGAATATGCGGCTCTGGAATGGTGGAAACTTAGTTCAGATAAGTTGGGCTCGGTAAGCTTAGAAAGATTCAATCATTATTGCGATATTGTGAATGCTTTCAAGAAGATTTTGGGCGCAACAGCTTTATTGGAGAATGTGGACTTGAAGGAAATCTTGCCGAAACAGGTGGATAAGGAAGTGCCAGACTCGGACACCAAGAATGATGACGAGATGACGGCGGAAGATGGTAGCTAGCGGGGTATATTAATACCTCGCTTATACCCCTCCTATACCCTTTGATGATTCTTTATACCTTGTTTTATACCCTCTTTATACCCCTGCTTTTTTATTTCAAAAAAAACTTGTAAACGGCTATTTTTTTGTTTATCTTTGCATCGCTTTTCGGAAGAGAAGTGGCTGGTTTTCAGTAATCCAGTCATTGTATAATCTAAATAATATTCAAATGGTAAACAACAATCTTTCTTTTGATGAGTGCAAGCAGATGAGCCGTCATCTCATCGCTATGAACCCTAATCGTAATGCGAACATGGGTAAGATTTCCACTTGTCTTCTCGATTACTACACCGAGCTTACCAAGCAGCCTTGGCTCAGCACCCTCGTGGGGCAGATTCGTGACCTCACCGCCAAGCAGAACCAGATGCTGCTGCAGGTGGCTGAGGCTGTGGATGCTGCGCAGTATCAGAACGAGGATGACCTTGCCTTCGCCATCATCAAGAAGCAGGAGGAGGTGAAGGCGGGCGAGACCTTCAAGCAGCTCGACAAGCAGATTTCCGCACTCAAGAAGCAGTTGCCATTCCGCTCTCCTCACTACTTCCACTTCCTCGATGATCACCGTGCCCAGAAGACCATCGACCCGGAGGCCTTCACCTTCCAGACCACCGTGGACATCGATAACCCGGAGGAGGTGGAGACGGCGGTAAAGAATGCCCTGCTGCTGAACGGAATGTTTGATGATCCTGCCGAGAAGCTTTTCAGAGAGAAGATTTTCTCTGCCGATGACATCGAGCTTTGGAAGGGAAAAGTGCTCCACGTGGAACGTTCGGCTCGTAACAAGGCGCACATCGATATCCGTATCCCGGTGGGAATGACCATCGCTGAGGCTCAGAGCGCCTTCTGCAAGCTCATCCATGCCACCGAAGACCCTAGTTGCGTTACGCCTGAGCGCATCATCTTCATCACCGATGCCGTGAGCCAGATCTATACTGCCAACGACTGGTACAAGCGACTGGATGAGGAAGCCGTGGCTGCCTATCGCGAGGCTTACAGAAAGAGAGGATTGGACATCGACGGCCGTCCATTGGATGTAGATTCGGCAAAGCATCGTACTGCCCAGCAGAATCCATCAGCTCATGGTCAATTTTCACAGGGTTCTTCTTCATCATCTTCATCATCTTCTTCCTCTGCTCCAACCGTAGATTTCCAGCCTGTCGAGAGCGAGGAGGAGAAAGCGAGAAGGGCTGCCAATGCCGTGCAGTATGAGCAGACATACGATGGCGTTCCTTACGAGGAGATTACCAAGGCGCTGGTGGATCTGATGGGCGGCGCTCCTGCCCATGGCAACCGCAACAACTTCATCTATCGTGAAGCCTGCCTGCTCAGATACATCTGCAATAGCGAGGCGGCTTGGATTAAGCAGGTAATCGAGATTTTCGGCGAAGACGAGGCGAAGGCGTTCGCTTCTGTAGAGAGCGCCTGCAAGGTGGCTCAGTCCTCGGAAATGCCCCAGCTCGTGAAGCAGGCGGTGGAGCTTGCCCGCAAGAACTATCTCGCCAAGCAGGCCACCGAGAAGGCGGGAATCTACGCTGATGTTCCTCCTCAGATGCCTGCCCGATTGCCTAAGCTCATCAAGCTGCTCACCAGCAAGGTGCCAGCCGATTTCAAGCCGGCTGTGGCGATGGCGGTCTTTCCGCCGCTTGCCGCTCATCTCAAGGGCGTCAACTTCCGTTACATCGACAATCAGGTGCATGAGGCTGCGATGATGAACCTGCTCGTAGCGCCTATGTCGTCAGGCAAATCGGCGGTAAACGGACCTATCGACTGCATCATCGAAGACCTGGTGCAGATGGATAAGGTGAACCGTCAGAAGGAGCAGGATTGGAAGGATGAGGTGAACACCATGGGCGACAACAAGAAGAAGCCGGTGCGTCCGGAAGACATCTGCATCCGCATCGTTTCGCCCGACCTTACCCGTGCTGCCTACATCCAGCGTCTCGACGACGTGCAGAAGGCTGGCGGCGCCTATCTCTACTGCAAGATGGACGAGGTGGACATGCTCAGGAAGTTCAACGACCCTAGCCAGCTGATCCGTCTCTGCTGGGACAACTCTGAAGATGGTCAGGAGCGTGTGGGCACCAAGAGCGTTACAGCCCGCGTGAAGACCCGTTTCAACTGGAATGCTTCGAGCACCATTGCCGTAACCCAGAAGTTCTTCTCGGTAAGAGAGGTGGCTGATGGCGCCGTGAGCCGACTTTCGCTTGCCACCATCATCCGTCCCGATTTCGCTCCTTATCCGGTAGTGGGAGAGTATGATGCGCTGTTCAAGTCGGAGTTGGCTCCTTACATCCATCATTTGAATGCTGCCAGCGGTTTCAAGGAGTGCAGGAAGGCGCGCCAGCTTATTGAGCGACTGGGCAGTGAGATTATGGAGCTGGCTCAGCTGGCTTACAACAAGCCTTACGCCGAGTTTGCCAAGCGTGGCTTGGCGAATGGTTTCCGCAGAGCGATGGTGCTTTATCTGGCGAATGGCGAGAAGTGGGAGAAGGCGATAGAGGAATTCATAGAGTGGAGCGTGAAGTATGATTTGTGGTGCAAGATGCGTTTCTTCGGCAATCAGATGCAGGAGGCGATAGATGCCGACAATCGTGCCCTGTGCCATTCATCCGGTGTGAGCAATCTTCTTCTCTTCGTTCACGATACCTTTGACAAGGCTGAGATTCAGAATGTCTGTATGGTTCATGGCACCAAGACGAAGCTTGCCATCCTCCTGTGCAACTGGAAGAAGCGCGGCTTCATCGTGAAGAACGATGATGATACCTTCTCCAAAACGGCTAAGTTCATCGCCAAGTACGGCCATTATGGAACGCCTGGAATGGCAGCGTAAGGCTAGTAAAGCGGGCGTGGCGAAAGTCCCACGCTCCCGCTTTTGTCAGCACGCCCTGAAAAAAGCAGAAGCCAATGCTCATACGCCCTGAAAAAAGCAGAAGCCAATGCCCATACGCCCTGAAAGGGCAGAAGCTCCTAGCCCAGGGCA
>ULSX01030607.1_pt1 | contig 80300 bp, 84 predicted proteins | sample 1957031 | NCBI WGS metagenome assembly ULSX01 (sample SAMEA4835718, study PRJEB28245) | human gut metagenome | biome: gut microbiome; material: fecal sample | place: Denmark | collected 2008 | reverse complement strand
TTTTACTTTGAATTGTATGACCTAATTCGTGTTTAACAGTTTCTTTATATTCTGAATTAAGTCCTACAAATACATAATTACCTAAAGTAATTGCTCCTCTCATAACACAAGGAATTACTATAGCTTGTTTATATCTGGAATCTACACCTAAATCTTTACACATCATTACTAAATATCCAAAGTATATAAGAGCTACTATGTGTTGAGGTAATTGCCATATAAACAATATTAGATTCCTTATATATTTTATAATTAACTTCATCATTTCAAACATCTATTATTTTACGGATGCAAAGATAATATAAATATTTTAAACTACCAAATTTATTAAGATTATTTAACTTATTACTTATTTATATTCCTAAAGTATAATCTAATTTAGGAAATTGAAGTTTATATCTATAAGCTTCAGTAGGTAAAGTATCTAATAAATCAAACCCTTTAATCATTTCATTATTTGGAAACATTCTATTAGTCCAAGGAATATCATAAGCTATCTTAAAAGGTTTTGCTCCAGGAAGTAAACTACTAGCTTCAAAGTTTTTAATTTTATTACTAAGTTTATTTGTAAGTTTATTTAATTTACTATTTTCGTTTATAGTATAATAAGCTTTATCATTTAATATATCATCTAATCCTGAAAGTTTATGTGCTAACTTACCTTTTATAGATTTAGTATCTGCAAAATATTCAATAATATCTGATAAATTATCTAATGCTTCTTCACCATTTTCATTTAAATATTTTTGAATAGCTTCATTATCATAACCATATTTGTTTATAAATTTATGTAAACTACTTGATAATTTTCTATTAGCTTTACCTATAGTATTATTATATAAAGGTCTTATTACTTTATCTTCTATTATATTTCCATCTAATCTACTCCAAGGTTGTAAATCCCAAGTATCTCTAATATGACTTACCCCATACTTTTGACCTTTAATACCTCTAGTAGCAAATTCTTCAATATTATTTGCTACATTTCCACCAGCACTATTTATAAAATCAACACTTTGAATTTTAGGAAGAACCTTTAAATTAGATATACCTTTTTTATCAGTATAAGTACCTTTAACAATAGGAGATTCAGTCCAAGTATTAAACTTTTGAGGAAGACCTAAATATTTTCTCCAAGCATCAAACCTAGCTTCTAAAGCATGTGGACTAAACATATTTTTTGTTATACCTATATTATAAGTATTTAAATCTTTAGCAGATTTATCATTAAACCAAGAAGGATTATCTATATCTGCTTCTGCACCACTTAAAGCCGATTTAAATGCTTCTTTTATTCTAGAAATAGGTTTATCATATCCTATTGGAGATATATTTTCAAATATATGTTTACGTAGATTACTAGGTCTAAGTCTATACATAGATATAGCTGTTTTCCCCCCAATATTAGGGTAATAAAATATCACCTACTATATTACCTAATGTACTTATATAAGGATGCTCTTTAGCATATTCTCTAGTAAAGAAACCAGTATTATCTTGATTCCTAAAGCTATTCATAAATGTATTATAATCTTTAGCTTCTCTTATAGAACCTACAATATTACTAGGACTAAAATTACTTATAGGAGCTGTAGCAGCATTAATAAATTCTAATGTAGTATTAGGGTCATAATATTGTCTAGTATTTCTAGGCATAGTACCTTTAATTATAGGTAAATTCTCTTCATCTAAATAACTTTGAGTATAGTTATTACCAGCACTATCATATAGATTACCATCTTCTGTATGAAGTAATATATTACTTCTTCTATTATCTGCATCTATATAACTTAAATTACCTCCTTCAGCAAACATATTACTATTTAAATCTAAATCAAAATCTGATAGTAATGATTTAGCATAACTATAATCTGGCTGTACAGGAGTAACATTATTATTACCAATAGATAATAAGTTTTCCATAGATATTGTGGGTCCTGTACCAGTAGAGAATAAATCATCAATATCAGTCTCTTTAGTTTTACCCATAATATCATTCATTGATAATTGAAGCCCTTTATATGCATCTAAATAGTTTTTACCTTGCCATTCTTCATTCTGTATCTGATAAGGATTACTACTACTTTTATTAGCAATATAACCATAATTATGTGGTGTTCCTCCTGTACCAGTAAATACAGTCTGATAATTACCACCAAATAAACTTCTTTCAATGTTTCTTCTAGTAGTAAGACCTCTTAATTCATTATCTCTTGAAGCCCACATAGATTTCTGTACATCTTCATTTGATGCTTTACCTTGAACATAATTAATTAAGGTAGGTAATACTCTTTTCTTAAGATTACCCATACCTACATTATAGCCATAAGAATATAAGGCATCAAGCTGTTGTTGAGATAATTTAGACCTAATACTTGATGGTATTACTCTATTAAAGTCATCAGCTTCTGCTTGAAAAGACCTATTAGTTCTCATTGAACTACCTTCCCAATTAGTTATTCTTTTCTTAATACTTTCTGATGGTTTATAACCACCATTAGCATACATATTATATCTATTTTTTATATCAGATAAGTTATATATACCATTATTAACTGATTCTTTAATATAATCAGCTTTATCTTTTAAACTTAATTCATTCCAACTCATAATATTTTAATTATCAATTTCAGTTCCTTGTGTTAATATGTAATCATTTATAAAAGTAATTCTATTACCATTAAATATAACTAGAGGATTAACCCAGTATTTCTTAGAATTAGAACTTCTTGTTAAGATACCTTTTTCAAGTAATTCTATTACTCCATCATATACAGATTTTCTAGTTTTAAATCCTACATTATCCATACATTCTTTATAGTCTAAATATACAAAAGGTTTTTCTTTAGGTACATTATCTATAATATACCATAGTACTTTTTGTGCAGTAGTACTTAAAGCTAAGATTGTTTTTAAACTATCTTTAAATACTTTTATAAATTGTGTTCTATCTACTATCTTTTTAAAGTTTACTTCACAGAATTCTGTATTATTAATAAATTCTGCGTCTTTACCTTTATAAATAGTTCTACTTCTAGTATTATTATTTAATTGACTAGATAAAGATTCCTGATAAGGAAATATATCTGCTATTGGATATTCATCTAATTTCTTCATATTATTAATCTTTTATTTTCTGCAAAGATACAAAAATTATTTTTAATATGCAAGAAAATAAACAAAATAATTATTTATTTATATACACTTTGTTTATTTTTTATATCTATTAAAATATATATGTGTATATTTAAATATACACTTTAACATTTTTTGGTATATTTAAATATACATACCCCTATTGATTATCAGATAGTTAGAGCAAATTACTTCTTATATTCTTATATAAGTAATCTGATTTTTAATTTTTAAAATTTTATTTTTTTAAATTTTTATTATAGTTACATAAGCGTGGTATAATCCACCTACCCTCACCCCCTAGACTATAGGGTTGGGATAAGCCCCTCCCTACAAAATACAATGATACAGTTTAACAATTTTAAGTCTACGACAGCGAATAATAGTAACTTCGTAGAGACAGTAAGTCTTGAAGAAATGAAGGCAGCATGTAACAATGCAGTTATCAATGTTGTTCCTAGTAAGGAGAAGACTCATGCATCAGGAAGCACTATGTGCTTCTTTGCATGTGGCAGTGTTCGAGGAATGGTTGCTGAGAAACTCAGCAACAAAATGTTGAATAATGAGCCTTATGATACTCCAGTAGTATCAGAGGTTATTATGAATGATGGAAACCATATGCTCATTATGCATGAGCAAGGTAACAATAGTAATGCTATTGTCAGCTTCTAAAAGGAAGGGAGCTTTGCTCCCTTTTTTATTCTCTCTAGTGTTAATATCATTAGAGAGAATATCATGTGTGCTTTAAAGTTTTTAGGTCCTATAAGGAAGAAAGAATTAGTACTTTTTGTTTACATCTTTAAGTGCTTTTCTGTTTTACAGTTTACAGTCTTTTTCTTTCTTATAGGACTTAAATAAATACTTTAGTGAAACTTTATAATCTATTGATTATCAAGGTTTTAGGTTTAAAGGATTAAGGTGTAAGGGGACTAAACCAACCACCCCTAATATTCACTATAATCTACTCTCTAGTCTTTTTGTTAACAACAAATAAGATGATAGCATTTTATACTTTCTTATCACAACTATTGTTGTTTTATTTAGTATAAAATATCAGTAAAATACATAGTTAAAAAACAATAAAAACATAACAATTATGAATCCATTAAATATTAAATCAGGATGGTGGGTATCTACAGATGAAAGATATGTCACATGTTATAATACAAAAGAAGAAGCTATTGCTCATATTAAATTTCAAAAAGAGCATATGCATTCAACAGCAAATTGGTATGTAACATATATTAAAATAAACTTTGGAGAACATATAAGTTTTCCATCAAATAAGTAATAATTATGGCAATTATCAGAGAATTAAATAAAGTAGAGAATACATTATTACATGATGCTATTCTCTTAACTACTCTTGTAGATAACAACAAATATAAGTTTAATAAACTTTATGTTGATCCTAATAGAGAATGTGCAGTGTATTTTAAAGGAATTTTATCTTATAAAGATATGCAAGCTTTCTTTTTCAATTTAAGAGAAGATATAACATCTTCATCAAAAATTGAAGATGAAATAGTTATGGCTTTTAAAGACTATGAATATGGAGAAGATTATACTACAGCTATCTATACTAGAGATGGTTGGAAATATTAACAATAAAGTAGGTAGTACTCTAGTACTATCTACTTATTAACAATTTAAATTATATAGTTATGTTAGTAGAAGTTTCTTTAAAGAGTTTTCAACTCTTAGCACAATTACCTAGTGCTAAAGTTGTAGAGCAATATGATGATGCTGCTCCAGTAATAGAGTTAGGTGATAATAAGAGATATTTCTCTTATATAATAAATCTAGAATGTATGAATGAAAGTAGATGTTCTAGATTTACAAGACTAGAGCAATTAGAGATGCTAGGAGTTCATGTGAACAACAACAGAATTTATAGCTCTTATAACTCTAGATTCTAAATAATATAAGGAGGTAGCACTTTAGTACTACTTCCTTTTAATATTAATCATTATGAATAAAAAAGATTTTTATACATTTTATTTCTATACAGAATTAATAGGTACTATTATAGTAGCTATAATTTTAGGTTATATTACATTTTATATTTAAGAAATGAAAAAATTACTTTATATTATAATACCTATTGGTATTTTAGCAGTATTAAATATGCTAACTGATGAACAGTGTATCATAGTAGGTTGGATATTTATAGGTATTTGGATTATTAAAATATTAACAGAAAAATGAAAAAAAAGTATTTAATAACATTCTATCGAATATTTAAGCCTAACTATTATTTAGTTAGAACTATCAATGCCTCTAAAACTATAGAGGAAGGTTATAAGGATTGTAGAGCTTTTGCTCTAAAAAAGCACTTATTGAAAGGTAAGTGCATTTGGTTTAAAGTAACATTAAAAAAGTAATAAATTATGAGAATTATCAATGAGAAAGTAGCTACTTGCTACTACAAGAGTGAAAGAACTGTTGTTCGTAATAATCACTTGAAAGTGATTACCAAAGAAATAGAATTAATCTTCTGTGAATGTAAGGCAAAGAGTACTTATTATTCATATAAGAGTAAGGCTAAAAAGAAATTATTTAAGGATTAAGTTGTTGTGTTATAATTTTCCCTCATAGTTAATGAATACTCTAGTATTTGTTACTATGAGGTTTTTAAATATATAATTATGTATAAATTTAAATTATTAGATAGTGAAGGCAAGTTTATCAAATCTTTTGTAGATTATAAATCTGCAAATCATTACAGAAATATGTACAATAGACCTGATTGGTCTATTGCTAGATATAATTATTAAAATATAACATTATGAAAAAATATAGTTCATTATTCTTTTTTACTTTTATGCAGTTTGCTTATATTATAGCAACTGCAATGTGTTTCTACTTACTATTATATAAAGGAACACAAGTTTTTGTACCATTAATTCTCCTGATTATTGCAGGAGGTATTAATAGTTATTGTCTATTTAAGACAATTAAAAATGAGATTTAATTTTAATTAAATATTGTTTGTAAAAATGATTGTTAGTCCTGTAAGGAGATAAATAACTCTAGTTTAGCTAGTAAATATTAGTCTTTGTTTATTCTCTCTTACAGGACCCAACAATTTTAAGTCAATTCTTAGTTATATAACTATCAATTCTATTTATACAAAATCTTGGTAAAATATGATACACTACATTATTGAATGGAATAATGGAGCCAAAGAGTCAATTTATGGCTCTAATTATATTAATGCTCTTAGACTTAATGGTATTACTCCTGAAATGGAACATAATATCATTGACTATGAGATAGTATAAAATAATAAAACTATGAAAGTATAATTATCAAACATGAAACATTTTTTCATATTATATAATAGGAGGAGAGATTTTATTAATCTCTCTTCTTATATGTAGTACTATTTATTTGCATTATCAATCACAAACAATTAATAAACAAAGAGAATTTATTAAAGAATTAATATCTAAATATTATAAGTTTGAAGAATATAAAGAAGCTATTAAATTAGCTGATATTATATTTGAAATAATAATATATGGGATAATGACAATTCTGAGATAATGAATGAGTATATTAATATAAGAAATAATATTGATAATACATTTTATGAAGATTTTCATAATAATGCATTATTAGATAGTATTTCTTATATGTATAATGAATAAACTATAATAATTATGAAAACATTAGAGAAATTAAGAGAAGAATACAATAATCTTAATAAAAAGCGAAATGCTATTTATAAAAAAATTGTAGAATTAGAACGACAAGAAGTAACTAATGCATTTACTGTTGGTGAATGCTATGTAGATACTTATTGTAAAAGTTTTAAGAAAGTTATAGCATTAGATGGAAATGTACTCTATTGTGTAGTAATAAATAACGAGAATATTCTAAGAGATTTTTATTATTTATATAGTACTAGATACTGGAAAAAGATTACATCGGAACAATTTAAAGATATTTATCTTGCTGTTTTGAAAGATATTCAAAATCCAGATTTAGATGATAATAAAAAATCTAATTGGGATATAGTTTCAAAATCTATTATGGAGTCTTAAATAAAGAAAAATAATATGGAAGCAAAGATTAATATAGCAGAAATCCTTAGAAATAAACCTCGTGGTATCAGACTATACTCACCAATATTTGGTAATTGCACATTTTGTTATATACGTGAAGATACAAATGACATCTGTGTAAAGAAATACTATGAAGTAATAGAGTATTTTAACTCTGAAGGCTTATACTTTACTCTCGGAGAAGTAATGCTATTTCCTTCTAAAGAAATGAGAGTCTGGGATAAGTTCGCTTGGAAGAAAGGCGATGCATTGTCTTGCGGAGTTGACAACCTCTGTATCTTCGAGAAGTGGGCAAATGAAGAGTACACTGAGTTTTATGCAAAGTTTGTAACTCCTAATTATAGTGGTAATACCTTCAAAACGGAGAAATGGTCTAAGGAGACAAACGAGGCCGTCATCAAGCAATATGTATCCAATATTGAGGGGTTCAAAGGAGGTAAGCTAAACCTCACAACATTGGAAATTGAGAAGACTCAGCCAGAGTTCAAGGTTGGAGATATAGCTTTTGCCGATTATAGTAATAGACAAGATGTATTTATAGTATCAGATAAAACTAATTTATCAGAAGGTTATAACTCATTCATTTCTTTAGATTTAAGTGGTTTAACTTTGAATATGGGTTACAGAACTAGTTTCTTTAAGAGTGACCTTTGTAAACTTCGCCTTGCCACGGAAGAAGAGAAGCAGCAGCTCTTTGATGCCCTTGCAAAGGAGGGCAAGGCTTGGGATGCTGAAAAGAAACAGATTGTGGATTTGAAGCCAAAGTGCGAGTTTAAACCATTTGATAAAGTTGTAGTTTTTGATGAACTCGCTAAAAAATGGGAATGCAGTATGTTTAGTCATTATTCAAAAAATTATGAAGGTAAAGAAGTTGTTACCTGCATCGGAGGTTGTACATATTTTAAAGTATTACCTTATAATGAAGAAACTGCAAAGCTAGTAGGTACAAGAAATAACGTGGAGGATTAAGTATGATAGACAATAAGAAAATAGAAGAAGCTGCTAAGCATTATGCGGAAGAAACATTTATTTCCGGATATTTGCAAGCTATCTATATAGAAGGCTTTATGGGTTGTGCTAAGTGGATGCAAGAAGAGCTCCTTAAGGACTTATGGCATCCTGCTAATGAAGAGCCGAGAAAAGATGTTTCCATTATAGTAGAAACACATAATGACAAGAATATGTTTTACTATGCTTGGAACAGATGGCAAGATAACTTTTATCCATCGTGGACTGACGCAGTTCTTTGTAGTAGAGTTTCTCGTTGGCTTTATATTGATGATTTATTTCTAAAGAAAGGAGGTAAACAATGACTAAATGGTACTCTGCAAAAGAAGTTCCAAACTACAAAGAATGGATTCTTACAGAATGGTATGATGGAGACGATGGAGGTATTAGGTATGAAACTGATTATCTTTACGCTTTTATTTATTGGAAAGATTATGTAAAGAGAAATAATATCACAAAGTGGTGCTATATTAAAGATATAAAAGACTAGGCGTATGAAAGAGCTTAAAATTAGAGAAAGAATAACTACCTTCGAGCATAAATAGAAATAATATGAATATAGAAAAATTAGAAAGAGCAAACATCTTAGCAAAGAGTTTAATTCCTAAAGTAAATGAACTCTTAAATATATCTCCAAAATCAACTCGTAGTAGTATTGCTGATGCTATTTTGGGACTTTTAGCATGTGATAAAGAGTTTAAAACAAAATTCAAGCAATTTCTAAATGAAACAAAACAAAGATTTCAGAAAGAGTTTGATAAGCTGTAATTAACAACCCTCTCCTTGGCAACAGGGAGAGGGTAAAAAGAAAAGAATATGAACGCAGATAAAATAACATTAGCTAGCTATATCGTATATCTCCAAGGTATGTATAAACGATATGGCAATATAAGTATTGCGCAACTAAAGTATATAGAAAGAAACAGAAAAAAGGAGGGTAAGCAATAAGTAAAGAAAAAGCTATTGAGAAAATACAATATGCTGCAATGCAAGTTGCTTCTGTATATGCATGTTCTGCTATCTTTGATGAAAAGACAAAGGTAATAGAAGGCAGACAGAAAGAACTTGAAAAAGCGGTTGTCAATTTGCATGATGCACTTAAAGAGTTGGAGGATGAATAATGTATAAAATAAATATTAAAGAGTCAATTCTAGAGATTATCAAAAAGAATAATCTAGAAATACTAAAAATAGACTTAATGAATGATGAAGAATCTTTTGTTAGGTCTTATAATAAAGAAAGAAACGAGTTTTGTAAAGCTTATACTACTCTAAGAGACTTAGATTTTGAAGTAGAATCTATCTTTATGCATGATGAGGTTCGTGGTGCAGTATATTGTCGAGATAAAGATACTAAAGAACCAATATGGATAGTGTCTCGTGGAGATGAAGGAGGTTCTTGGTGGGAAGTTAATAGAGTTCCTGAGTTCTATAAAGATAAGGAGGGTAAGTAATAAGTAGAGAAAAAATAATTAATAATTATTAATTTATCATAAACTATATGGTAATAATAGCTAATATATTTTGTTTTATTTATATATGTATAATAATATATATATTAAATGAAATATTTAAAATGAAATAGAAAACACTAGTAATTATAATATAACAAATAAAGAAATTTAATAAGAGTAAAAGTTTTTATCTTCTATTTTAATACTCGCATAAACAATATAAATAGAAGTAATAATAGTATTTTCTATAGTCCATTATGCAAAGAATTAGGATGACTATAAACTCTAATTTACGTGATTTTGAAACTAAGATTTTAAGAGAAAAAGCTAGTGAGTTCTTACTATTTCTTATTATTAAAGAAAAGTGACTTTTACATAACAGTTTTCAATAGTAAAACTGTTAATTTTAATATTTAAAAATATATGAAGAATAAAAAATTACATGACATTATGAAGCATAGTAATGATGTCACTAAAAAGTTAGTAGAGATTAATAACTTAGATAATCCTAAAGAGATTGCTAAGATTAATCAGATTACTGATTTATTTATCTCAGTTAAGAGTAATAAAAAACTATTGCAATTATTAACAATAGCAGTAGATATGGTAGTGGATTATATTAAAGAAAATAATAATAAATAATAAATAATTATGGATATTAAGGCAAGTGTGAACATTTTTGAAGGAGGAGTTGAAGATTCAGTAAATTTCTCTGTTAAGAGTGAAAGATATGATAAGAAAAAAGGAATTAAAGTTAAATCTAATTTTGATATTAACTTTAAAATGAGTCCTACTCCTACTAGAATTAGAATATTGAATATCAATAATGAAGCTTATGATTATATGACCTCTAAAGAGTGTCCTAAATGGAGTAAGAAAGCAGAATGGTTATCAATGTCTAAGAAGAAGAGATTTGAAGCTCATCTTAGTAGAATTGCTAATGATTTTAGAGGTAAAGTAGTACATTATGAAGTATTTGAAGATTAGGTGATATAGTACATATATTTTACGTTTTAATTTTTGGGCTGAAACTAGTTAATATAGATAGTAGTCTGTTGTGAAACACACTACTATCATTTTAAAAGTTTAAAAAATATGATAAGAATTATAATAGCAATTATTTTTATTATTGTCTTATTATACTTATATAATAAATATCATCCTCAAATTGATATTATTCCATCTAATGGAAATTATATAATGATTATATGGTATTATACTAAAGATAATAATGGAAATTATGTAAGAACTTATAAGAAGTTACTTACAATATAAATAAATTAATTATGAAGAATATAAGAATTAGTTGTGGTTGTGCATTATATATACTTATTATAATAGCAATGTTATGTTTTACTACTATTAAATGCTGTGCACAAACTATAACTCATGTAACTTTGACCTGTTATCAACCAGTTAAAAGTCAATGTGATAATAAACCATTGATTACTGCTGATGGTAGCAAGATAAATCTACATCATTTAAAGAATAATAAAATTAAATGGTGTGCAATCTCTAGAGACTTACTATGGTTATTCCCTAAGAATAAACCTAAAAAAGTATATATTGAAGGATATGGAGTATATCTAGTTAAAGATATTATGAATAAAAGACATAAACATAGAATAGATATACTTATACATCCTAAAGATTCAAAGAGAATTAGTATTAATAATGTTAAAGTAAAGATATTATAATGTGTTTTGTAAAAACTATTGATTTTATTAAAGATTATAGACATTATATTACAGAAATTCTTAATAAGGATATAATTGTTATAAAAATATTATATAAAGAACCTATAAATAGATTTTTCTTTAAAAAATATAACTACTATAGTCCTTATGAAGGTTATAAGTATATTAAAGGTAAATTAAATATTAGTCCTTTAGGGATATTTATTAATAAAATGTCTACTAATTGTGATTATAGAATAGTAATTAATGAAGGCTTTCATAGTTTTCGTATTAAAAAAGATGCTAATGATTATAAAACTAAGTTATTTAATGATTCAAAAGCTGTTTTATGTAAATGTATTATTCCTAAAGGTAGTACAATAGTTTATAATGATTCAGAAATAGTATCAAATCAAATTATTTTTATAGAAGAATTAAAATAATGACAAGAGAAGAAGCTGCTAATAATGCTTTAAGTAAGGTATTATTAGTAAAATCTACTATCTTATATCTTGGAACTGGTTATGGCAAGAGCTGTATAGCTATAAAATGTATTAATAAGATAGCAGATTTTAATTTTAAACAAAATGAAGAAGAAACTACTGTCAGTATTATTGTTCCTAGACAGGCATTAATAGAAAATTGGAAGAATGAAATAAAGAAATGGGGATGTAATACTGATAAAATAGAGATTCTCTGTTATGATAGTATTCATAAGGTTAATAAGTATAGTGACGCAATAATATTCGATGAATCACATCATTTAAGTGAACTTAAAAGAGAATATCTTGATAGTATTCTTAAGATTAATCCTAATGTTAAATTATTGTTTTTAAGTGCTACAATTCCTCGTGATATTATGGATTATATGAAGTCTTTAGGTACTTATAATATAGTTAAAGGTAATATTGCAGATGGTATTAAAGATGAAGTATTACCTACTCCTATGATTTATACTATTCCATTGTACTTAGATAATATTAAATGTGCAGAAGAAATAGTAAAGAATCCTAGATGTAATAATCCTGTTATCTGTAATTATATTGAAAGATGGAATTTTATTAAAAGATTTACTTCAAGAAAGATTATTATTAAATGTACTCAAAAGCAATATTATAATGAGTTAAGTGATAAGATTGATTGGTATAAAAGAAAATTTATGTTTAATAAAACTGTTATCTTTAAGAATAAATGGCTTAGAGCAGCAGGAGAAAGGATTAAATGGCTTTCAGAACAGAAAGTAGATATATGCCAGTCTATTATTTCTCTCTTACAGGACCAGAGAGTACTCTTATTCTGTAATAATATTGAACAGTCTTTAAAGTTTAATGATTATGCTCCTATTAATAGTAAGAATAAGAATGCTTTAAAGAATCTTGAAGACTTTAATAATAGTAAGATTAATCATATTTCCAGTGTTAATATGCTTTCAGAAGGTATGAATTTAACTAACTGTAGAGTAGGATTATTTTGTAATTTAAATGCTTCAGAAATTCTCTCACAACAGAAGTTTGGTAGATTACTAAGACATCCTAAACCTATAGTTATTATACCTTATTTTAAGGATACTAGAGATGAAGAATTAAAAGATAAAATGCTTAAGGATTATGATAGTTCTATGATAAAAGAAATTACTGATATTAAAGATATTAAGCTATGAGATTTATTATAGATGATAAGATATGTGAGAAGTATAATCTTACTGCACAACAGGTATTTATACTTCTTGCATTGCAATGTCAAAATGATAAACTATATGAAGATTTAATTGAGAAAGGATTAATTACTAAATGTAATTATTCCCTTTTTGAGTTAAATAAGAAATATAGTGTTATTAATAAAGGTATTAATCTCTGTAATTCTGTATTACTTGATAGTAGTAAAGGTACTAATAAAACAATTAATCCTGTTGATATTAGATGTCAGAACTTAGCAATAAAACTAAGAGATATATATCCTAAAGGTAAAATGCCAGGAACTAATTATTATTATAAAGGTAATATAGAAGATATTAGAAAGAAATTACAAAGTTTCTTCTTAAGATATCCAAATTATACAGATGAACAAATAATTACAGCTACTCAGAAATATGTTAATTCTATGAATGGTAATTATACTTATCTTAAATTATTAAAATATTTTATTTGGAAATCTGAGATAAAAGATGGAGAACAAGTAGTAACTTCAATTCTTTCTGATTATATAGAGAATGAAGGTCAAGAAGATAATATTAATAATGATTGGACATCAGAATTAAAATGAAAGAGGAATTTACAACATATGAGTACTTCAAGGAAGATACTCCTATTAATATTGAGAAATAATTTATTGTTTAATTAATTAAATATAAAGTAAAATGAATAACAACATTGAAACATTTAAGTTGCAGCATGTAGCTCTTGAGTTTAAGGTAAATGAAGTAAAGCAGACAGTAACTGCTATTGAAAAGTTTATTGTACCTAAGTTTAATTTTAAGTTTACTACAGTAGGAGTGTCTAAGCTTAATACTGAGAAGGGTGATACTTTTGATGTAGAAACAGGTAAGAAACTTGCAAGAGCTAAAGCTGAAAAGGAAGCTTTCTCTAGATTTAAGGCAGAAATGAAGAAGTTCCTTAAGTGGAATATGGCTCTTGATGAGAAGATTTCTGCTACTATTGAGAAGATGGATAATTATATTGCACATCAGAAGGAATATATTAAGACATTCTAATGAGTTTAAGAGAGAGAGTATATGATAATCTAGTTAAAAGAAGAAATAGAATACTTGAAGGTAAAATTAATTGTATTCCTTCTTCTTTTACTAGATTTAGTGAAGACTTTATTGGTATAGAACAGAGTACTTATTATTGTATATCTTCTTTTACTAAAGGAGGGAAATCACAATTTACTTCATATACTTTTATCTATAAACCACTACTTTATTGTTATTATAATAAAGAGGTAGGAGCAAATCTTAAGGTCTTATATTTTCCTTTAGAGGAAACACCTGAAAGAATTCTTCAGAGATTTGAATGTTGGCTCCTGTACGAGTATAGTGGACATAAATTAAGAATATCTCCTAGAGATTTAAGAAGTACAACTACTGCTGTTTCTCAAGAAGTATTAGATTTATTGCAATCAGATGAAATTCAAGATATTATTAAATATTTTGAAGAACATGTTATATTTCCTGAAGAGAAACCTAATCCTACAGGTATTCTTAATTACTGTAAAAGTTATGCTAGACAACATGGTACTGAATATACTAAAAAGGGTAAATATAAAGATGAATGGGGTCAAATAAAAGAAACAGAAGTATTTGACCATTATGAACAGGATGACCCTAATGAATATAGGTTAATTATTATTGATACTATGAATCTTATAGATACTGAAAGAGGTATGACTCTTAAGCAATCTATGGATAAATTATCAGAATATTTAGCTAAATATTTAAGAAATAGATATAAGTTTTCTCCTGTAGTAATTCAACAGCAAACTTTTGAATCTGAAGGTAATGAAGCTTTTAAGTTAAATAGATTAAGACCTAGTGCTCAAGGTCTCGGTGATAGTAAGTATATAGCAAGAGATTGTAATGTACTATTAGGTTTATTTTCTCCATTTAGATTTAGTTTAGATTCATACTTAGATTATAATATAAAGAAATTTAAAGATAATATCAGATTTCTTGAAGTATGTATAAACAGAGATGGAGAAATGGGAGGTATTGCTCCTTTATTCTTTGATGGTGCAGTATGTGCTTTTGATGAATTACCATTACCTAATAATAAAGTAGAATTAGAAAAGGTATATAAGTATTTAGATAAGATAAGAAGTAAACAAACAGTTAATACTACTATAAGTATGTTTGTTTGTGGTATAATAAAAAGAGTTAAAGATTTGCTAGAGTAAAATAAATATAGTACTTTTGCAATTCATTTATAAAGAGTAGAAGTTAAAATGGCAAAGATTTTAGTTTTAGCAAAGTCTGGATTTGGAAAGACTACTAGCTATTGTGGTAGAAAGAAGTTAGATATTAAAGGTTTAAATCCTAAAGAAACTTTTGTAGTACAATGTATTGGTAGAGCTGTTCCTAATCCAGAGTTTAAGTTGTGCCCATCTACTAATTTGATGGATATGGCTAAAGGTAATAGAATGCAGATTGATAGTCTTAATGGACTTGATAGATTCAAGAAAGTAGCAGAAATTATTGATACTTTTAAGAATCCTAATTGCCCTTATAAGAATATTGTAATTGATGATTTTAATTATCTTGCACAAGATTTTTATATGGCAAATGCAATGAAGGGAGGATGGGATACACCAAAACAAATAGGTTATGGAATGGGTCTTATCTTTGATTCATTTAAAGGGTGTCCTGAGAATAAGAATATTATCTGTTGTGCTCATTATGAAGAGTATAAAGATAAGAATGGAGACTCTATTTCATATAAGTTTAAAACTACTGGTAAGATGGTAGCTTAGTCATCTGCCATTATCTATCTAACTGCTGAAATACCCTTAGAGCCTTTAGTACTGCTATTATATAGTAATATATAATTTGCACCAACTTTAATGTGTTGGGTATAGTAAAAATCTAAAGGATTGGGCAACCGAAGTAAATACAATTCTGATTGTATAGAGCAGCCAAGTTTCCTATAAGGAAGAAGGTTCATCGACTATCCTCTGTTGTGGAGGAGTACATTTGTAACATGATTAATTATAAGTGGAAATGGTAGACATTAGACCCGTTAAAATTTATGTCTTAAAACATCCTGATACTCTTGAAGTAAGATATGTAGGAAAAACTGTTAGAAGTCTTAGTAAAAGGTTAGGTAATCATATAGCTAATGCTAAAGGTAATAAGCATAATAAGCATTTATCTAATTGGATTATTAATATACTTAATAATAATAAAAAACCTATAATAGAATTACTTGAAGAATGTGATTATTCTGTATGGCAAGAAAGAGAACAATATTGGATTTCTCAATTTCCTAACCTTATTAATTTAACTAAAGGTGGAGATGGTTGTCTTGGATTTATCCAAGATAAATCTACTAAAGAAAAATTAAGAATAGCTATGACAGGAAGAAAACATACAGAAGAGTTTAAACAGAATATGAGTTTAAGACTTAAAGGAAAACCTCTTTCAGAAGAACATAAAGCTAATATAGGAAAAGCTAATAGTGGTAGAAAAGCTACTGAAGCTACAAAACAAAAACTTTCAGAATCTCATAAAGGAATAAAACAGAGTGAAGAATCTAGAAAGAAAAGAAGTGAAACTATAAAAGCTTGGTGGGCTAAGAGAAAGTCTAATGAAGAGATAGTCAATTCTTAATAGAAATATTAAGTAGGGTAGAAAAAGTTTAATCAACTTTATATTACTTCTATCCTAGGTGTAAAAAGGGATGACTATATTACACCTGAAGGGAAGTTTGATATTGTCTTATTTGGTAAAGTAGGTTATGATGCAGAAAATAAAAAACCTATCAAGCATTTTGTTAAAGAGTTTGATGGTGAATATCCTGCTAAAGATAGTCTAGGTGTACTTGATGATTTGCCAGATGAAATTCCAAATGATTTATCTATTGTAATAGATAAGATTAAAGAAGTATATGGATAGAGAAAAAATAGTTAATATTGCTACTTCTATATTAGTAAAAAAGAGTATTAATCTACAAGATATTATATTATTATTAGATAGTTATTGTACTGAAAATAAAAAAGAAAGAAAGTATATAGATTTGTTTATTAAAACTCTAGTACAATTACCTTATGATATATATAGTAATCTTGTAGATATTGCTCTTAAATACTATATGAAAAAGTATGCAGTATGTATATTAAGGAAAGAAGATAATCTTAATTCTATATTTAATAGAAGAACACAAGATAACATATTATTAATATATTAAAATTAAAGTAAAAATGAAAGATTTAACAAAGTTGACAAGTCGTGAAATTGCAAGTATTAAGCGTATTTTCTTGAATAATCTCCCTATGTATAAGAAGATGGAGACTATTAATAAGAAGATTGAAGAGCTTAATAATGAGCTTAATGATATTAATACATTCATTGAATCATCAGAGGCTGGTGTAAAGAATCTTACTGGTTATACATCAGGAGAACTTATTAGTTGTGAGTATATTCCTCAGTTTAATGAAGATGGTACTCCTAAGATGGATAAGGAAGGTAAGTATCAGCAGAAGAAGAGAGTACTTACTTTTGTTATTCCTGTACAGGAGCAAACAAATGATAATACAGAAAAGATTATGGACCCAGAGTTTGAAAATGAGAATGATTTGAAATCTGAAGAAGAAGTATTCCCAGATAATCTCAATAATGTAGAGAATGTGTAATTAAATTATTAACAATTAAATAAAATAAAAGAAATGAATAGTACAGTTTGTTTGATGAGTTTTGGTAAAGTTCAAGAGACTACTGAAGCTACTGAATTTAAGAAGTATATTGGTATTGCAGGATGTAAGGTAGTAGCATTTAATCCTACTAAGGAAGAACTTAGTAATCTTTATGGTAGAGAGATTACTAAAGACCCTGAGTATTATGGTGTTATGAAGGATAATGATGGTAATGAAATTCAAATGGCTTATCCTACATTTATCTTGAAGTCTGACCCAGAGACTAACAATGGTATTGAAGAATTCTTCCAAGCTAGATTCTCTATTCAGAATAGAATATTTACTAACAAGGATAATACTAAGTGTCAGGTAATTGATGCTTATGGTAGAACTGCTTGGGCTACTCAGGAAGATGTTAAGAATAAGACTATTCCTACATATAATGATAAGAATACTGGTGAACCTAAACCTTTTAGTATTAGTGCTAATTATAGACCTGCATTTAGAGGTGAAGAAGCTCTTACTATGTTCTTGCAGAATTACTTGAATATTCCTTCTTGTCAGAAGTATATTAATGGTTCTTGGGTTATGATTGATAATCCACAGGATGCAGAATGTAGATTGGACCATATTGCTGACTATTTCAAGGGTAATATGTCTGAACTTAAGGATTGTATTACATTGCAGCCTAATAATAAGATTAAGGTTGCTATTGGTGTAAGAACTACTGATGATGGTAAGCAATACTCTACAGTATATACTAACTTTACTATGAAGAATAGTAGTAGTTCTACATCAAAACTTGAAGCAGATATTCAGAATAAGAAGAATAATGGAAGTCTTGCTACTACAGAGTTTGACTTTAAGCCTCTTCACGAATATACTGTAACAGAAACTAATTTTGGTACTGAGAATAAGGAACTTCCTTTCTCTGCACCAACAGATAATCCTTGGGCAAATGCTTAATATATTAATAATATGATTAGTAATGGATATACTTCAGCAACTTTAAAAGACATATTAAGCAAGGTAGATGAAGGTCAAATACTTAATTTCTACTTTGGTATTACACAAGTTCCTTTTAAGATGAATAGTCCTTTAAGAACTGATTCCAAGCCATCATTTGGTATATATTCAAGTGATGGTGTACATATTCATTATAAAGACTTTGCAACAGGGGAACAAGGGTCTTTATTTGATTTACTTATGCAAATCTATAAAATTAGTTTTATAGAATTAATAGATAAGATAAGTAAAGATATGAATATTAATACTCAGCAGATTAATATCTCTAAATCTCAGATTAAACATAACTTAATTACAATAAGTAATAGTCAAATTAGACTAGAGGTTAAGATTAGAGAATGGAGAAATTATGATATTGAGTATTGGGAATCTTATGGCTGTAATATAAATCTATTAAAGTATACTGAAGTATATCCTATTAGTCATAAAATAATATATAAAGATAATAAGAGATATACATTTGCCTGTGATAAACTGGCATATTGTTATATTGAAAGAAAAGAAGGAAATATTACCAAGAAAATCTATCAACCATACAATAAAAATGGTTACAAATGGACATCTTCCAATAACAAGAGTGTTGTTGGTTTGTGGTCTAAAATACCAGAGACAGGAGATACATTGTTAATATGTGCATCATTAAAGGACAGCGTTTGTCTATGGTCTAATATTCATATACCCTGTATTTATGTTCAATCAGAAAATACAGAGTTAAGTGATTCTGCGATTTGTTGTTTACAAAAAAGATATAACCATATTTATATTGCATTTGATGGAGATTCAGCAGGTGAAACAGATGCCTATAATCTTAGATTGAAAACTGGTTTTGAAATAATTCATTGTCCTATAATTGATAAGGCAAAGGATTGGTCAGATATATATCATTATTTTGGTAAAAATAGACTTATTAAAGAGTTTAATGAGGCTTTTAATAAAGTTAAAATGCCAGATATGGATAATGATTTACCATTCTGATAACACAAAATAAAAATTAAAGTTTAATATATTAAATTTAAAGTAAAATGGAAACAAGAAAAATCACAATTATTTCTACAAAGAATCATAGTACAAAGGTTATTAATAGTGCAGCAACTACATTGGGTGAGCTTAAGACTGACCTTGATAATGCAGGGATTGGATATACAGACTGTACTTTCTTTGAAGGTCTTACCAAGACTGAGTTGAAGAATAATAATGCAATTCTTCCTCACGATGTTCCTTATAAGGGAACTATTACTAATAATCTTGTATTTATGATTACTAATGCTTCAAAGAAGATTAAATCTGGAGCAGATAGAAAGTCTATTATTGCAGAAATTAAAGCTAAGAATCTTACAGAAGTAGTTAAGAATACTTATGGTAAGAATTATACTAACTGTAAGACAGAAGACCTTGAAAAGATTCTTAGTATGAATAATACTTCTACACCAAAGGAGGCTCCTGCAAAGAAGGAAGTTCCTAATAATCCTACTATGAAGACTACTGACCTTAGTAGCTATATTACTAAAGCAGAGCTTAGAGAAGTTATTGAAAGTCTTTTGAAAGAAATGGAAAATGCAGAAGTAGATTATATTGAAGATGTAGATATTGATAATATTGCTATTATTGGTGATATTTCTTCAAATAATTCTGAAGAGGAAAAGTCAGATTCTCCATATTCATCAAATGAACTTGATGATATGTTTAAAGATATGTAATTCATAATTTTAAATAGTTTAAGTGTTATATGGAGTAAGTATAGTAATATATTTACTCCCTAATTTTTATGCTTATGACAATAGATGAATTAAAAGATAAGTATTATACTCCTACAGAATCTGTTAATACAGTATATGATATATTTAAGGATTTCTTTAATGAAGTTAGAGTAGATTTACAAGTAAATAAAAAATTCAAAAGTTATTTTGATAATTTATTAGAAGAACCAAGTGAATTTACTTTAAATAAATTGTCTGATTATAATCTTAATACAAAATTAGCTATAGCAGATTTTATAAATACTTATTATCAAGAACCTCCATTTTATATTTTTGTTCATTTTCCTAATGTGACTATTACAAATGAACATAATGATTCTATAAATATTAAAGATTTGTATGCTAGAATTCCTATATATTGGAATGGTACATTAAATAATAGATTTGAAATGATAGTAACTACTTATACAAGAATATTATTTAATGCAGGTTATTGTCATTCTCATCTACATACTTTATATGGTAATAAACCTAAATTTGATACTCCTTGTTTAGGAACTGGTCCTTTAGTAGAAACCTGTAAAGTATTAACCCTTAATTTTACAGAAGATAATTGGAAATTATTTTGTGTAGAATTATCTAGATATGTTACAGTAGAGTCATTACTTGGTACTCCTTATTATAGAATGACTAATATTACTAATAAAAGTAGTAATAAACCTATTAAAGTATATAATGCTCCTAATTATATTTGGGACCATAAAGAATTACTTGTAGAAACTATACATAATCTTATTAGTAAGAAATTACTTAATTTTAAATATGTAAATGGTGAATATAATTTTGCTAATTCTGAAGCTGAATTAATTAGAATTATAAGTAATGAATTTATAGCTATCTATAATGATAAGTTTAATAAAAAAGAAGTAACTGAAACATTACAACAATTAGCTAATAGGGGCTTTATTAAAAAAGTAAAATATTATAATGATAATTATTACTATATAGGTTCTGTAATAAATAAAATACCTTCTAATGATGTATTATTTACTTTTAAAGGTAAGGATATTAAAACTGTAATTACAGAAGATATAACTAATGTTAGACAGATATATATTCTTAATCCAGATAAAATATCATATATAGCAACTAAGTTGTTGGAATTTATTAATATAAATTATGGAAAAGAACAAATTAATTAAAAAAGATAATAGGTATAAATTAATTATTACTCCTTCATTAGAAGAGAAGATTAGATTCTTGTGTGCTAGATTTCCTAATAATGAATATAGTGGAGTATTATTCTATGATTATACTGGTAGATTTGAAGATAATTCATTAGTACTAACTGCTAAAGATTTCTGTCTTATGGATTATGGTTCTGCTGTTTATACTGAGTTTAATAAGAGTGCAGAAATCTGTAATTATATGATAGAAAATGATTTATTAGGATGTCAACAAGGTTTAATGCATTCACATGATAATATGCCTACCTTCATGAGTGGTACGGACCTTAATACACTTCAAGAAGAAGGTTCTGATATGAATAATTTCTTATCTTTAATTGTCAATAATGCTGGTCAATATACTGCTGCTATTACAAGAAAAGTTAAGCATATTCCTCATGTAAAAGAAACTCTTGAATATAAATTCTTTGGTGATGGTACTATTAATTTAGGTACTGATGAATATGATGCAGTAGAATCTTATGAAATAGAATATTTCTTCTTAGATATTGAGAAACCTACTGTAAATATTAGTTATACTAATTTATTTGATAGAATTAATGAAATTAGTAATAATAAAATTATTAATATTTCTTCTAAGAATGAAAATTTTAAGACTATTCATAATCCTAATGCTAATCTTATTATTCCTCCTACTGTACAGGATCCAATATTAGAAGGTAAATTACCTTTTGAAGGATTATCTAAACCAAAAGCAGAAGTAGATGAAGAAGAAGAACTTATTGATTATGATAATGTAAAGTTTAATAATAATCAATTAAATAGTATTACTAAGCAGTTGCTTATGGGTAGTCCTATCTTCAATCCTAAAGATTTGAATGAATGGGTTGATAAGATGCCTACAGCATTTTCTAAGAGATTTGGTGAAGGACAAAAAGGATTAGCAAATTATAAAGCATTTATTGGTTATTTTGTAGAATTCCTATTGTCAGAAGCCTTTGATGAAGATTTAGCAGAAGAAGGATATATGGAAGATTATCAGATGCCTATTTGTGCTTATGGTGTATTACAGAAATTACATCAGTTTAAGAGTAATTCTTTCCTTAGTATTATTGAGGAAGAAGTAGAACGATTTATTATTTAAAAATTATGGATGAAACAAATATTTTAGATACTTTAAGTTCTACAGAAGAAACTATTAATATTGCTCCTGTAGAGCAGGAAGAAAGAGTAACTGAATCATCAAATTCAATATTATCAGAAGAAGATGAAGCTTTCTTGAATGAAGTTATTGAGAATCAGCATTTAGAGATACCTCCTATTGCAGAAGAAGCCCATGATGAAACAGCTAGATTCTCTGGTGCTGAATGGTTTAATAAAATTCAAGAAAAAGTAATTATTGTAGGAGGTGCAGGAGGTATTTCTTCAAATACTATATTTCAATTAGCTAGAGTACATCCTAAAAGTATATATATCTTTGATGATGATACTGTTGAAGAGGTAAATCTTGCAGGACAGATGTTTAATAATGATAGTGTAGGTAAAAAGAAAGTTGATGCTATAGCTACTATTGTTAAGGATTTCTGTAGATATGAATCTGTATTTGATATGCCAGAAAGATATACAGAAGATAGTTTTACTGCTGATATTATGATATGTGGATTTGATAATATGAAAGCAAGAAAAGTATTCTTTAATAATTGGTGTAAGCATGTAGATAAACAGATAGATAAGTCTAAATGCCTATATATTGATGCTAGACTTTCATTTGATACTTTGCAAGTATTTACTATTACAGGAGATGATAAGTTCAATAAAACTAGATATGAAGAAGAATTTCTATTTAGTGATGATGAGGCAGATGAAACTATATGTAGTTTAAAACAAACTACATTCATGGCTTGTATGATAGCTTCATTTATTGTAAATAATATAGTTAATTTCTGTGCAAATGAAATTACTCCTATGATAAAACAGCTACCATTCTTTATTGAATATGATAGTAATTTAATGTATTTAAAGGAGTCTGAATAATGATTAGTGATAATGTTCGTAGAGCTTTATATATTTTCTTTTCATTTAATGTTAATGCAATATCCACAAGTTTTGATTTACTCTCTCCTATAGCTCATTTCTCTAGATATATAACAGAAGTTGATAATGATAGTATTAAAGAAGTTCCTTCTTATAATATTATGGTAAGTAAAAAGTTTTCTTATTTATATACTTTAGATTATATACCTGTTGTAAGAAAGACTTTTGGTACTATGATTAAAGACTTATCTGTAGATAGAGAAGTAGGAAAATTAAATACAACAAAAGATAAGGATGGTAATATATATTATGGTTGTAAAGGTTTAATTCTAGATAATAATCTTAATCCATTAGTATTAACTACTATTACTTATAAAGGGGAAGGAGAAGAATTAGTAAAGACTTTTACTGTTAGGATTAGTCCTAGAGTATTTCTTATTAATAAAGCAATGGAGAAAGGTATTCAGAAGTACTTAATAGAATTCTGCTCAAGTACTCAGTTTATTAGTTATTTGAGAGAACAGGTTCAACCTAATATCATAATCAATAATGATATTGATAAATTCATACAGCGTCCTACTGTTCCTAATAGTATTAATACTAATAATGATATTCAAGAGTTTCTGATAAATAATAAGGAATCTATATGTCTTTAGAAGAATACTTTGGTGATTGGTTAAAAGTAATAGATAAGAAAATATTATATGAGATAATTAATATACTTAATACTATTGATTCTAGTACTCTTTGTCCTAATTATAATAATATCTTTAATTGTTTTACAGTTTGTAAACTGTCTAATTTAAAGGTAGTTATATTAGGTATGAGTCCTTATTCTCAATTAAATAAGGCTACTGGTATTGCTTTTGGTAATAAAAGAGAAACACTTGATGAAGATTTATCTCCATCCTTACAGATTATAAAAGAATCAGTTATTAATTATGAGATTCCACAAAATAGTGTTATCTTTGACCCCAGTTTTGAAGATTGGGAGAAGCAAGGAGTATTAATGTTAAATTGTGCATTGACATGTAAAGTAGGTCTCCCTAGTTCTCATTTAGGACTATGGAGACCTTTTATATCTAAACTAATATATAATATGTCTAGATATATGACTGCTTGTGTATATGTATTATTTGGTGAAGAAGCTAAAACTTTTGAACCATATATCTCTCAATATAATTATATAATTAAAGAAAAACATCCTTCATATTATGCTAGGAATCATAAGAAACTTAGATATAATTTATGGGATGAAATAAATAGTCATTTAAACAATAAAATACAATTTAAAAGATGAAAAAGTATTATTTTAAAGGTACTAATGATGAGATTAATCTTGGAGATTCAATGACTCTTCTTATTAAACTCAAGTCAGGTAAGACAATGAAGTGTGATACTACAGTAGATGAAGGTACTATTGAGGATTTACTTAAAAGAAACTCTATTGAAGTTAAGAAAATTGTTCCTGTACAGAAGAGAGTATATAGAACACATGGTAAAAGAGGTCCTATGCCAAAAGAATCTAATATTAAGGTAATTAATCTTAATGATAAAGAAGGAGTTAATGAAATTCTTAATGTTTTAACTGATATTATTAGTGGTAAGTATTAATAAGAAAATTAGAAATGCTACTGTAAATAAACAAGGTAATATTACTTTTAAAAGTATATTAGAGAAAACCTGTTTCAATACATTAATTGAGGCAGGTTTTAATCCTCTATATGAACCTAAGAAACATGTAGTATTTCCTTCATTTAAACCTATTACTCCTTTTTATGATAAGGAAACAGATTCTCAGCATGAAAAGAGAATAAAAGAGTTAGGTAAACCTTCACCTAAATTACTTAAATTATGTGATGGGCTTATACAACCTATTACATATTTACCTGACATATATCTTAAATATAAAGATATAGATGTATGGATAGAATGTAAAGGATTTTCTAACGAGGTCTTCCCATATAAGAGAAAATTATTTAGGAAATACCTTGATGATATTCTTACTGCTACAGGACAAAAGAGTATTTATTTTGAGGTTTATAGTAAAAAACAGCTTTTACAAGCTATAGAAATATTTAAAGAATATGCTGAAAAGTCTTAAAGATATATCTTGGTTAGTAGATGAACCTACCTATAGAGCTGATAAAGCTCTTAGCTACTCTACTATATCTAGATTTAAGAGAGAAGGATTTGAACATTTAGATACATTATTTGATAAAGTTGAAAGTCCTTCTTTATTGTTAGGTTCTTTAGTAGATTGTTTAACTACTGATCCTCCTGAAGAGTATGAAAGAAGGTATTTAGTAGCAGAGTTTCCTCCTATTACTGATAAGATAGAAGTAATTGTAAAGTCTTTATTTAATAGTTATTCAAGTACTTATGATTCATTATATAAGATACCAGATAATCTTATTATAGATTCTACAAATATTAATGGATTTCAGTTGAATTGGAAACCAGAAACTAGAGCAAAAGTAATTAAGGAAAAAGCATCTGATTACTATAATTTATTATACTTAGCTAAAGATAAAATCTTAATAAGTACAGAGCTTAATGATTTAGCACATCAGATGGCTAATGCTCTTATTGAAAGTCCTCAAACATCATTGTACTTTAAGAAGAATAATCCTTTTGATGATTGTGAAAATCTTTATCAATTAAAGTTTAAAGCAGAAATAGATGGTGTTCCTTATAGATGTATGTTTGATATTCTTAGAGTAGATTATAAGAATAAGACTATTCAACCTATAGATGTAAAGACATCATATAAACCCACATATAATTTCTATAAATCATTTATAGAATGGAATTATGCATATCAATGTAGATTATATGCAAGAATTCTTAAACTTAATATTGAAAAAGATGAATACTTTAAGGACTTTAAGATTTTACCTTATAAAGATATAGTAATTTCTAAGTCTAATATGATTCCACTTGTATGGGATTGTGATTTTACTTTTACAGAAGGTACTTTATATCTTGGTAAAAATAATCAAATTAAGATGGAAGCACCTTGGGAAGTAGGTAAAGAACTCTGGTATTATCTCTCTACAGGAGCAACAGTTCCTATGGGAATAAATATTGAAAGTTCAAATGATTTAAGAACTTGGATAAATAAAATAGAATAATGTTTAATTAAAATAATATATGACATATGTAATAAAAAGAGATGGTAGTAAAGTTAAATGGGATTCAAATAAAATAGTAAATGCTGTTAGAAAAGCATTTGAGTCCTGTAAGGAAGAAGATAAATTCAATGAGGATGAATTTAAAGAATTTGCTGATAACTTTACTGCTGATAATATTAGTACTGAAAATATTCAAGATACAGTAGAATATTATCTTATGGGTAATTATCCTAATATTGCTAAATCTTATATTCTTTATAGAGAAAAACATAAAGAGGCTAGAACTAGAATTAAGAGATTACAATATATGGAAGAATATAAGAATAACCAAGAAAATGCAGCAACTTCTAGTAATACAGACCCTAATGCTAATACTGCTATTAAAAATGTAGCATCTCTTGAGTCAGAAGTATATAAAGATGAAAATAGACTTATTCAAAGACAAAGAATGAAGGATAAACTTAATGAGTTATTTCCTGATTTAGCAAAGCAATATGAAAAAGATTTAAATAGTCATATTATTTATACTCATGATGAAGCAAGTACTCCTGTACCTAAGTTCTATTGTATGGCAGTAAGTCTTTATCCTTTAATGTCAGAAGGTGTGGGTAATATTGATGGAGTAACACCTACTCCTCCTAATGATTTAGAATCATTTAGTGGGCAATTAACTAATCTCATATTTACATTATCATCTCAATGTAAAGGTGCAGTAGCAGTAGGTTCTTATTTTGTAGCTTTAAATTATTATACTATTATGGAATTTGGAGATAAATGGTATGATAAACTTGATTTATGTGCTACTAGTCCTTATATTAAAATTCAAAGAACAGTAAGAGATAGAATCTATAAAGCATTTAGTCAATTTGTATGGGGTATTAATCAACCTGCTGGTAATAGGTCATACCAAAGCCCATTTACAAATATTTCATATTTTGATAAAACTTATTTTGAAGCAATGTTTGGAGAATTCTATTATCCTGATGGTACTAAACCAGAATGGAAAGCAATAGATACTTTACAAAGATTGTTTATGAAATGGTTTAATAAACTTAGAACAAAAGCAATAGTAGCTTTTCCTGTTGAAACTTTTGCAATGGTACATAATGGTAAAGATATTATTGATAAAGAATATAAGAATTTATGTGCAGAAATGTATGCAGAAGGGCATAGTTTCTTTACCTATATTAGTGATAGTGCTGACAGTCTTGCAAGTTGTTGTAGATTACGTAATCAAGTAGATAAAAATACATTTAGTCCTACATCTGGATTAACAGGTATTATGACAGGTTCTTGTAATGTAATTACTCTTAATATTAATAGAATTGTTCAGGATTGTTTTAAGAATTTAATTAATCCTGATGATTATAATGAATTAGAAATTAATGCTTGTTGGAAGGATAATTATGGTAAAGACAATTTAAAGCACTATCTTATTAATATTCTTAATAGAGTATATAAGTATCATATTGCATATAAAACAATATTATATGATTGGGAAGATGCAGGAATGTTTACCTGTTGTAATGCAGGTTATATTCATATAAAGAAACTTTATTCTACTATAGGAATTAATGGTCTTAACGAAGCTGCTGAGTTCTTAGGTCTTAAAGTAAATAATAATAAAGATTATATTGAATTCCTTCAGCTTATTCTCTCTACTGTAAAGGAGCAAAACGCTTTATATTCAATTAATGATAAGAAGAGACCATTCTTATTTAATAGTGAAGTAGTTCCAGCAGAGTCTCTTGCTAGTAAAAATTATAATTGGGATAAAAAAGATAATTACTGGATTCCTTCTAATAGAAATCTATATAATTCTTATTTCTTCTTACAGAGTGATAATAATATAAGTGTGTTAGATAAGATGTATTTACATGGAAATTCTACTTATCAATATACTGATGGAGGTTCTGCTTGTCATATTAATCTAGAAGAACATTTAAGTAAAGAACAATATCTGAAATTAATAGATTATGCTATTAAGGAAGGTACTTCATATTTTACTTTTAATATACCTAATAGTAAGTGTGAAGATTGTGGTTATATAACTAAACATCCTATAATAGAATGTCCTAAATGTCATAGTAAAAATATATCTCAATATACAAGGATAATTGGGTAGACATAAATGCCCCATTAAATAGTAATATTTATTGAAAACCCTGAATATGCTGGGAGTTCCTAAAGCTTTAAGTACCAAAGTGTAAAAATCTTAAAGATATAACAATGGATAATCAGCAGGGATAGACTTTTAAAGTAAGCCCTCATCGACTACCAAGGGGCATCCTTTATGGATGATGGTATAGTCAATTCCTAAAATAATTTGAATATGAATAAAATTAAAATTTGTAAAGTGTGTGGTAGAGAAGTGCATAAATTAACACTTGGAATGTGTAAAAAACATTATGAACAATACCACAAATATGGTAAAGTATTAGATAATAATCCTAGAACTGTATGGGATGATAATGAAATTAGAACATATACTGATTATGGAGAAATAGATACCTATACAAATACAGGAGAAGTTCAAAATACTTTTAAATTTGATTTAGAAGATATTAAATATTTAGTAAATCATAAATGGAGAACTGTATTTAAAGGTATTAAAAAATCTCCTTATTTAGTTACTGGTCATACTATATATTTTCATAGATTAGTTATGGGTAATCCTAATACTGAAATAGACCATATTAATAGAGATTCTACAGATAATAGAAAATCTAATTTAAGAGAATCATTTAGAACTCAACAATTAGCTAATACTTCTTTAAGAATTGATAATGTTCAAGGTTTAAAAGGAGTCTATTATTTACGAAGAGATAATAAATATAGAGCAGAAATTCAAATTGGTAATAAACATTTTTATAGTAAAAGTTTTAATACTAAAGCTGAAGCTGCTTATATGAGATATTTATATGAACAACATTTTTATAAAACTATTGGAATAAATAATAGTAAATTAATGTTAGAATTAATACAATCTCTTTCACAAGAATCAAAAGAAAATATTCAAAAATATTTTGTAAATAGAATGAAAATTCAGGTAGAAAAGATTTAAGACCTATTAAACTATTTAGTATTGATAGACAAATAGAAGCAGGAACTAGAATATATAATAAAAATATTAATGTATAAATAATGATTACAATATTAAAATTTGAATCAGATAGTTGTCCTCAATGTAAAGCTTTATCTGCTACTTTAGAAAGAATTACTAAAGAATATAAAACAGATATAAAAAGTATTGATATTGAGGAAGGCAATAATCAGGATTTAATAAGAAAATATAATATAAGAAGTATTCCTACTTTAATCTTTTTAAATGAAGACCAAGAATATAATAGACTTGTAGGAAATCAACCTTATGCTACTATAAATAAAATAATTAATTATGATACAATCTAAAAGAATAGATGTATTAGAATTTAGGGAGGCTAGTTATGTAGGTAACAAGCCTCCTTTTATATCTTATGATATAGTTAAATGGTATCCTAATCTTTATTATGGTAAGGAAAATGAATACATAAAACTAAATCATGAATTTTATTGTTATCCTAAGAATGCTAATTATAGAATACATAAGAATTTATTTAAAAATAAAGAATCATGTATAGTATTGGCTACTTTTAGATATGATTATCAAGAAGAATGTTATAATCTTGAATTTATAGGAGATAGACCTTTACAATTAGTTAATTGGGATTATTTTAGAGAATTAGTTAAATATGGATTTGAGCAATTAAATCCTCAATGGTATGAAAAATGAAATATCAATATGCAAAAGTAACATTTCAAGAAATTCCTGATGAAATCACTTTATGTATTGCTATATCTGGATGTAAAGTTCATTGTAAAGACTGTAATCAGAAAAATCTTTGGAAAGATGAAGGTAAAGATTTAAATATACAGGAATTAGATAATCTTATTAATGCTAATAAAGGTATTACTTGTGTATGTTTTATGGGAGAAGGAGAAGAATTACCTATGTTATGGTACTATATTAAGATGACTAAAGAAAATAGTAATCTTAAAACTGCATTATATATAGGTAGAGACCTCAATATGACTATAAAACTATATGGTGATTTCTTTAGTTGCTTAGATTATCTTAAAGTAGGTTCCTATATATCTAATCTAGGAGGTTTAGATTCAAAGACTACTAATCAGAGATTATATAGTCTTAAAGGAGTAAGAACAGAAGGAGAGTTTAAAGATTATGAAACTGTCTTTACTGATATAACTTATAAATTACAGAAATGAGTCCTAATATTTATTATGATATAGACTTTGAAGATTGGCTAATACAATCTTTTATTAAGGATAATCATCCTAAATATAGAGATTATGTAGCCTTATGGTTTAGGAATTTAACTCTTGAACAGAAAGAAGGATTTAAAACTCAATATGAAAGAGTTATGTATAATAGTTTAATATTTTAAATTAAAAAAGAATGAAATTAAAGATTAAAGTTAAGGAGATTACTGAAGGTTGTATGCCTGTAGTTATTAAACAAGGTGATTGGATTGATTTGAAACTTGCAGAAGATATTAAGTTTACAGGTCCAGAAGTACAATCTAGAAAAATTAAATATCTTCCTTTAGGTATTGCTATGGAACTTCCTAAAGGATTTGAAGCTTATGTACTTCCTAGAAGCTCTACACCTAATAAGTGGAATATTGAAGTAGCTAATTCTCAAGCTATTATTGATGAGTCCTATAAGGGAGATGAAGATGAGTGGAAACTTATTACTAAAGCATTTAAAGCTATAGAAATTCCAAAGGGTACTAGAATTTGTCAATTTAGAATTATGCCTAAGATGAATGCAGGTATTCTGACTAAGCTTAAATGGTTGTTTAGTAATGGTGTAAAGCTTATTAAGGTAGATAGTCTTAATAATAAGAATAGAGGTGGTATTGGTAGTACAAACTAATGATTTATATTGGTATTAGTATTATTGTTCTTTTAGCAGTTATGGGAGCATACATTCTGTATGCTGCCTATGCTAAAAGTAAAGATGTAATGTCTTTTAAACAATCAATGGAATTATGTGATTTACCAATAGTAACATTCTATATTGGAGAAAAGAAATTAAACTTTGTATTAGATACAGGCTGTGTACAATCTATGCTTGATGCTGATATTATAGATAAGTATAAATTAAATATTAATTATACTAAAGAAGTATTTGAAGTATGGGGAGCTAATGGTAAATGTTCTACAGATAAAATGGGTATTTTAGGACTTTATTATAATAATAAGAAATTTGAAGAAACATTTGTTTGTAGTAGTACTATTAAACATACATTCAGTTGGCTTAAGCAGAATAAAGGTGTAACAGTACATGGTTTATTAGGTTCTAATTTCTTTAATAAGTATAAATATATATTAGACTTTAAAAAGTTAGAATTTAAAAGATGATAATTAAGGGTTTAATAGTTCAAGTATATGATATAGAAATATTTCCTAACTGTTTTAGTTTAGTTATTAAAAATACTGAAACAAAAGAATTCCAATTTTTTGAATTATCTAATAGAAAGAATAATTTAGTTGATTTAATACCTCTTTTTCTTGATAAAAGATATATATTTTGTGGATATAATAACATTCACTATGACAATCCAATAGTTAATTTTATAATTGAATATAAAGAAACATTAAAAAAGAGTACTAGATTAGATATAGAATATAATTTATTTCAATTAAGTCAAACTATTATTAAAGGTGATTTAGAGAAATGGAAAAAATGGAAATATGCTAATAACTTTGAAACATTAGATTTACTTACAATGTTATTTTCACAGAAACTTAGAGTTGGTTTGAAGGAAATGCAAGTTACTATGAAATATTCTAATGTACAAGAATATGATGGTAATTTTGAGGCTCCTATACCAGAAGAAGATATTCCAAAGATGATACAATATAATATTAATGATGTTAATTCAACTGAGGAATTGCTTTATAGATGTGAAAATGATATTAAATTGAGACTTAATATTGAGGAAGAATATGGAATTAAAGCTTTAAATAAGGATGGTGTTAATCTAGGTATGGAAATTCTTAAAACTAAATATCTAGAAAAAACACATAAGACTTGGAATGATATAAAAGATTTAAGAAGTCCTTGTGATAAAATAGCATTAAATGAAATTATTCTTCCTTTTATTAAGTTTGATAATCCTATATTAAAAGATTTACTTAATGAAATGAAACAACAAGTTGTTTCTCCTGATAGAAAAGGTTATAATAAACATTTTCTTATGGATAATCTTGAGTATTCTGTTGGAGTAGGAGGTATTCATTCTGTTAATAAACCTAGTATATTTATTGCTAAAGAAGATGAAATTATAAGTGATGTGGATGTGGCTTCGCTATATCCAAGTCTTATTATTGAATATGGCTTTTATCCTCCTCATCTTGGTAAAGAATTTCTTGAAGTATATAAAGGAATTAAAGATGAAAGAATTGAAGCTAAACATAATGGTAATAAGCTTAAAAACTTAACATTAAAGTTAAGTATTAATGGATTAAGTGGTAATCTTCAATCAGAGTTTTCTTGGTGTTATTCTCCTAAAACTGTTATGAGAATTAGAATTAATGGACAACTTTTATTATTAATGTTAGCTGAAAAGTTAATATCAATAGGTTGTCAGATTATTCAAGCAAATACTGATGGTTTATTTGTTCTTAGAAAAAAGAAAGATGAACAGAAATTTAAGGATGTATGTAAATGGTGGGAAAATCTTACTAGATTAGAACTTGAAGAAGATAGATTTGAAAGATTTTATCAATTTGCTATTAATGATTATTTAGGTGTTATAGAAGGATATAAAGATAGTAAAAATCCTAAATTATTAAAGAAAAAAGGTTTATTTATTGATAGTGTAACTTTAGGTAAAGGTATGCAACCAATGATTATTCCTAAAGCAATTAATGCTAATTTAGCTGATAATATACCTGTAGAAGAAACTATTAGAAATTGTAAGGATATTAATGAATTTATTACATATCAAAAAGTAGATAAAAAGTTTACTGTACAATATATGGATAAGTTTATCACTCATATTAATAGATATTATATATCTACTAATGGTGGTTATCTTTATAAATGTGAAGTAGAAGATGGTAAAATAGTAAAGTTTGCTAATATGCTTACAGCATCTGGAGTTACATTATGTAATGATATTACAGCTATAAAAGAATTTCCTAGAAATATTAATTATAAATATTATATTAAAGAAGCAAATAAAATCTTAGCTAAATTGAAAATTCAAGAACAAGGATTATTTTGGTAAGATTCTTCCTCCTTACAGGACCAAAAAAATACTTTAACAATTAAATAAATAATAATATGAATAAAAAGGAAATGGTTAATCATCCCCAGCATTATAAAAATAATACTTATGAATGTATTGATGTAATGCTTGATATATTTGGTAAAGATAAAACAGCAGATTTCTGTGAGTTAAATGCTTTTAAATATTTATGGAGAGCTGATAATAAAGGTACTGATATTCAAGATAAGAAGAAAGCTATATGGTATCTTAATAAATATATTGAATTAAAAGAAAATAATAATGAGTAGCTATTTAAATATTTATTTAGTAAAGAAGGAGAGTTCAAAAGACTCTCCTTTATTGTTTATGTCTTTTAGTAGAAATCATCCTATTTATAGAGCAGTAGTAGAAACTATTGCTCCTGTATGGGCAGGTAATGAAGATGCCTATACAGAATTAACTTTTGATAATTTAACTGAATGTATTAATACTTTAGATGAAGAAACTAATCATATTGTAAATAAAATAGTAGAATATGAGAAAGCTGTACTAAAGAATTCTAAAAGTGATATTATTGAACAGTTAATTGAATATAAGGAAATTTATAAAGAAATGGAAGAAAATAATCATAATCTTGCATTTATAAGATGGTTTACTAATGATATTATTAAAGGATATTCAGATTTCAGTAAAGTACTATGTAATATAACTTGATATGACACAGAAAGATAAATTAAGAGAGTCTTTTTTTAGCTTTAGTATCTATTAAAAGTACTGCTAATAATATTATAGATTATTGTAGTGAATATAGTAGTGAAGCTGCTAATTATGCTCAAGAAATTAAACATAAATGTGAAGAGGTACTTAAATTATTAAGATAATGGAAAATAATAGAAAAAGACTTATTTATAATATGGCTAAGAAGATATGTGATGCTTATATGACATATACTTGTAGTTGTGCATTTATTGAAAATAATTTAGTAGATAAGAAAGTATCTCAGAAGTTTAAAGAACTTAAAGATGCTATTGTAGAACAATCAAATAGTATAAAATGAAAAAGATAATTCTTACAAGAGGTATTCCTGCAAGTAGTAAGAGTACTTGGGCTAAACAAGAAGTTCTTAAAGACCCAAAACATTCTGTTAGAATAAATAGAGATGATTTAAGAAATATGAGTGGTCAATACTGGGTTCCTGCAAGAGAAGATTATATTATTGCTTGTAGAAATCAATTATTAAATCTCGCTATTTGTATAGGTTTTGATACTATTATTCTTGATGATATGAATCTTAATCCTAAAGATTTTGAATATGTATCAGTAGTAGTAGATAAAGCTAATAAAATTATTAAAGATATTAAAAATCAATATAAAATAGAAATTAAAGATTTTACTAATGTACCTCTAAATGTATGTATTGAAAGAGATAGTAAAAGAGAAAATCCTTTAGGAGAAAAAGTAATTAGAGGTATTTTTAATAAGTATAAAGAATTATATAATTTAAAAGAAACTAGTGATGAGTAATACACCAACATTAATGCAGAGTGAAGAAAGAAATCTTAATGAATTAAACTCTGAACCAAAGAAGATTAAAGTAGATATTACTGTAAGTATTACTATGAGTAAGACTACTACTATTGAAATTAATGAAGGAGAAGAAAATGATGATAATAAATTGCTTACAGCATTTGATTCTCAGAAATATTCTCCTGAACAGATTAGAGCTATTCTTGAAGAATATAAACATAGAAAGAGTATTAATAATTTCCAAACTAAACTTAATGATTTAAGTGGTTGGATAGTTGATGATAAATGTGTTAATTTAGAATAATATGAGATTAATTAAACAAAGTTTTGAAATATGGAATCAGCCTGCTGGTCTTGAAGGAGTTTATAAACAGATTGAGAAAGCAGGTAGAGTATGCTATAAGTCTGAGGATAAGATAACAGAAGATTCTGCTAAGCCATTTGTAGATAGGATGATTAAGTCTGGTCATGGTGCTATGCTAGAACATGGTACTGTGTATATGTTTATGCCTATAGATTGTGATAAACATGACTATCATGTAGCTTGGAAATACCATAAAAATAAATACTCTAAAGTCATAATCAGAAATAAGCATTTTCTTTTAAACAAGAATGGCTATTATATTACTACTAATTTCAGAGTATTGGTAGAGAATGATTGGCTTGATGACTTGAAGTACATCTGTGAACCTACAGAGTTCCATGAGAAAAGAGTTTGTGTACACTTTATATGTGATAGAGGCATATTGGCAGAGTTTACCCGCCATAGAGTATTTAGCTTTAGTGCAGAATCCACAAGATATTGTAACTATTCTAAGGATAAGTTTGGTAATGAGCTTACCTTTATTATTCCATGTTGGATGGATATTCCTGAAGGTAGTATAAATTTAGGAAATTATGATAAAACTTCTGCTAGATATGAAGATGGAAATGTTCACATTATTGATACTAAACCACCTTATGTTGGAGTTGATTTTATTAGAAGTCTATGTGAAGCAGAATCTAATTATTTAAGTATAGTAAGAAATGGTTGGAAACCACAGGAAGCAAGAGCTGTTTTACCAAACTCCTTAAAGACAGAATTAGTAATGACTGGTTTTATAAGTGATTGGAAGCATTTCTTTGGACTCAGATGTGATTCAGCTGCTCATCCTCAAGCAAGGGAATTAGCAATTCCATTAAGAGAAGAATTTATTGATAATAAATATTTGTAATTATGATTGAAAAAGAAATTAAAAAAGGAGATATTCTTAGTGAAAGCTCTCATTACAAAGTAAAGAATATTCTTGGTAATAGTGTTATTCTTGAACACTTTGAAAGTAAGAATGAAGTATCTATTGATAAGGAGTATCTTCATAATTTCTGTAATACTGCTGATAGCTATATTACTGAAATAAAAGTTACTAAAGAAGATAAGAAAGATGGTACTCTTGGTATTAGAAGTATATGGGAGAATATCTATAATAATAAGGTATTTACTGTATGTTTTAAAAAGCAAGATACTAAAAAGAGTAATAAGCAGTTTACTACAGAAGTTAATGCTTTAGCTGAACAAATGTGTAAAGAGATTGACCAAGTTAAAGCTTCAAAAAAAGGTGTAGCAGATTGGGCTAAGAAGACTCTTCATGCTCTTATGAGTAATCCTATTCCTAAGATTGTTGAAGGAGAAGATAGAGTACTTAGAGGATATAAAATTCAATTTGAGTCTAGAGATGGTAAGTATCAATGTATTGATATGGACATTGAAGACCCAGAAAACAATGTAAGATTAGTCAATATTAATACTATTAAATGGCTTATTATTGATAATATTAAATACATTGTCCAGTAGTTTTAATTGTTAATAATGTTAAGAAGGTACTATAAGCGATTTGTTTATAGTACCTTTAATTTTTACTAAAAAGTTTTGCAACTAACTATAAAAGTTGTATCTTTGCAAACAAATAATTTAATTAAATATAAAGAATATGGCAATACATTGTATGTTACTTACTAAAGAGAATCTTAGAATAGTACAGAATTTCTTAAGTGAGTTTAAAGATAAGTATGATTGTATGCAGACTTTTGATATGGTAAGGTCTATGATTAGTGCTTGGCAAAGTGCTAATTTTAAAGATGGTGAAGAACCTACAATGCCTACAAAAGATGAGATAGAACAATTCATACAATCACAATTAGGTAAAGATAAATCAAAAACTAATGCTACAAGTAGAGTTACTAAGATAATTTCAGGAGGTCAAACTGGAGTTGATACTATAGGATTACAAGTAGCAAAGAAATTAGGTATAGAAACTGGGGGTACTGCTCCCAAAGGTTTCTTAAGAGAAAAAGGTATTGATACTGAAGATATTTCTTCTTATGGTCTTACTGAAATTTCTGATACAGAACAAGCAGATTATACTAAGAGAAAAGGAAAAAGTGACCCTTATACAGGAAGAACTGAACTTAATGTTAGAAACTCTGATGGAACTGTATATTTTTCTACTAATGCAGATAGTGCTGGTAGAATTGCTACAGAAAGAAGTGCTAGAGAATGGAATAAACCTTTCTTACTTAATCCTACAGCAGAACAACTTAGAGAATGGATAAATATACATAATATTAAAACTCTTAATGTTGCAGGCAACAGAGGCAGTAAACTTCCTGCTAATAATAGAATAGCTGATATTATTACAGAAGCTTTATCTCCTGTAAAGAGTACTAATATAGCAGATTATGTTAATACTGAAGGAAAAAATAAAGGTTTTCTTACTAAAAAAGGAGAAGAGCTTTTAAGTACTACTTTTGATAAAAATAAGTTTAATGAGGGTACTACAGAAGTTAAACTTTATCCTAATGTTAAAGGTACAGCAATAGAAATAAAGTTTACTAGTCCTAGAACAGGAAATACAGCTTATGCTATATATAATGGAAGTTCTACTAGAAAAACATGGGATTTATATAATAGTAAACATGAAGAGGTTACTAATATAAATGATGATAACTATTGGAAGTCTATTGATAAAATTGTACCAAAATCAATTAGAAATTTAGTAGAGTCTGGTAGATATAATGAAATGGATTTTAAAGCTAAAGAAACTAATTCTAAAACTTTAGCTATAAAAGAAACAGAACTTGAAGAATACTTTGAAAAAGAGTATAATGTATTTATGCAAGGTAGAAGTTTAGATTATAATACTAAACAGATTAATAAAGCTTTATCTCCTGTACAGGAGAATGGAAAAATAACTCCAGTAATTACTACAGAAGCAACTCCTTATACTAAAGGATTACCTCAAAAGAATCCAAATACTGCATATTTATTTACTGAAAATGCTCAAGCATATGTAACTTCCCTACAATTAGATGATTCTTGGATAGAAAGAGGTTATAATAAAGGTAATAGTGTAAAGACAGGAGTATCTGATGTAAGAGGTACAAATCAAGCAGGTATTAGAGCTTCTAGTTATAATACTTATGGAGCTACTAATATTAGTAGAAATGCTTTTGGTATTATAGTAAAAAAATATCAGCAAAAACTTAGTCAATCTTCTTTTTTATCAAAAGAAGGACAATTTGAAGATATTGATTCTGATTTTGAATTATTTAAGCAATTAAACTTACATATGTTTAATAATCTAAATAATTTTAATGCAGAAAATATAGTATTACCAAATCAAATAGCATTAGGAAAAGCTGCTTTACCTCTTAGATTTATAGAATGGTTAAAAGAGGAATTAAGTAAAAGATTTAATGCTAATTTTATAATAGAAAAAAATGCTAGAGCTGATTATGATGGTTATGGTATTAGAGTTATAAATGCAAATATTAAAGTAGAAGAAGCTCCTATACAGGAAGATAATAAATCATATGCTGAGGATTTAGCTAGATGTGCTAGACAAATGTCTCCTATAGAGAGAAAACATAGAGTAGAAAGAATTACTAGAATGTTTTCATCTATAGTAAATAGTAAATTAAAAGATAAGTTAGCTGCTTATAATGATAAAATTCAAGCAGAAACTAATCCTAAAGTAAAGAATGATTTATTATTTGGTAGAAAGAAAATTACTAGATTTAGTGTTATTAAGTCTGAAGGTGTACAGAGTATTATGATGGAAGTAAGAAAAGCTTTCCAAGTATATGTTGATGCTCCTTTAGAAGTAAAGATAGCTATAGAAAAACAACAGATATTAAGTGTTAAACCTAATCTTAATGATAGAATAGCTACTAATATAGCTAAAAGTGTTGCAGAAAGAAAGACTAAAGCTTTTCAAAATGTACTTAATAACTTTCAAGTATTAGCAGAAGAATCATTAGGAAACTTAGCATTAACTGAGGGTATTTCTGTTAACTTAAATAGTAACTTTGTACTTAATATACAAGAAAATAGTGACACTTTCAATGAAGAAGGTAAACAGACTAATCAAGGAGATGTATTTGAAAAAGAAGAATCTTTGAAAGATGGATGGATGACTGATGTTAGACAGGTAGCTACTTTTGATAGTCTTACTGCTAGAGTTAGACAAGCCATAGGTAATATGGTAAGATATGATTCTACAGGCAATGTTGATAGAGATGATTTAGGAGATAATATCTATCTAAATGCAGGTTATGTACATTCAGAATTAATACAGGCTCTTAGAAATATGATTAGTGCTGAAGATATGATTCCTATGCTAGAACAACTTAGTAAAAAGAAGGTTTGGGTAAAACAGATTATTAATGAATTAAATAATGATAATCAACTGTTTACTGAGTTTTATAGGGCATATAGAAAGGATTATATCAATTATTTTATTCAGAAAGTAAGTACTAATAGTGATACTTCTACAAGTACTAAAGTAATGTCTATTAATGGTGCAGAAGGTACTGCTCATTACTTTGATGAATGGAGAGATAACTATGAATATGGTAATGTTCTTACTACTGATAGTATTTATGATAAGAATGGAGATATTCAATTAAAGAATGCTAAAGTAGGTCTTGATTTAGTTGACTCATTACTTGATATATTTGAAGACAGAGATACTATTGCTGAAAATCTTACTGATGAAAATATAGCAAAGATTAAGAAAGCTATGAATATGTTAGGTGCTAGTGTAGATTCAGAAACACTTGAAAATGCATTAAAGTTTAACTTAGACAATAAAGCTTTCAAACCAGCAGTTAATATATTATTAAGTAATTTAAGAACTATTTATTATGACTTAAATAAAGGTAATGAGAAAGTTAAAGACGGTGAATATGTAGATTTACTTAATATTCATGGTACTGCATTTAATAATATTGCTGAAGTAATTAATAAAGTAGATGAAGATACTATTGAATCTAGTGTAAGACAAGGTGATAAAACTATGTATGCTCATATTAATCCTTCTTATGTAACAACTCTTATTAAGAAGTTACAGAGAGAAGATACTTATAAACAAGTACTTGATGATTATAGAGTATGTAATTGGTTTAATAAGAATGATAAATGGAGAAATAGTATATTAGAAGAAATTGAAAATAATGCAGAAGTAAGAAGTAATTTAAAGCATGTAGTACTCCTTCAATATAACAGAAAAGAATATAATGCTTGGACAGATTTAGATGCTACATTAGCCTTATATAATATGTATATGACTGGTGCAGCAGATAGAAGTGGAAGTGAAACTTATGGTTATTATCAAATACCTATGTTATCTGATGCACAATCTGCTGAGTTTATTAAATTCAAGAGATATAAGAAGGGTTATGAAGAGAAGTTACTTGATAAGTTTAAAGACTTAGTATATCAGGAGATTGATAGAATTAATCTTGTTAAAGAAAGAGCTACTACAAAGAATCATATAGACCCTATTGCTAACTTTGATATGGATGATAAAAAGATGGGAGGTGCAGAATTTAAGTTCTTCCCTGAATTAAATCAGAAAGGTCAAAGTGGTAAGACATTTCTTCAAGCTATAGATGAAGCTAAACAGATATCTATGGATGAAGTTGATAACTTAATTAAAAATACTATTAAATCTATAATGGATAGTAGATTTAATGAAGCTGTTCAACACTATAAGGATATTGGTCTTTATGATAGAATTGGTACAGAGAAGAATGCTAGATTTAAGCATGTAAATGTTTATTCTGAGGAAGGAATGAATGATAGAATGAGAGAATGGTTCTGGAATAGTACTTATTTTACTTCTCAGTTTATTGAACTTACAACTACTGATTTAGCTTATTATAAGAATCTTGAGGACTTCCAAAAGAGAAATAAGCAAGACCATGCACCAGCAGAAAGACTTAATACTCTTGCTACTTGGAATGGTAAGCCAGTATTAGTAAACAATGATGGAAGTAGAAGAACTACTAGAAGAGTTATTTATCTCAAGGATAATATTCTTCCTGCTAATAGTATGGATAGTATTAATGAGATACTTGAAGCCAGAGTTAAAGATAAGGATGATGCCTTTACTGCTTATGATAAAGCTGCTATTATGTCTATATTTAATAAAGTCAATGTAGCAGATGCACAAGCTTATAATACATTACCATCATTTAGGTCTACTCAAATTATGGCAGGTATGTGGTCTGATGCAGAAGAAACAGCCTATAATAATATTATGAATAATAAGTGGACTGCAAGTGATTTCTTAGTACTTTGGAATACAAGAAAACCATATCTTTATACTCAGAAGAATCAACCTGATGGAATGGGTGGAATTATGAAAGTTCCTACTCAACATAAGAATTCTGAGTTTCTTCTCCTTACAGGAGCAATGTTTGGTCAAATACTTCATTCAAGTAAATTACAAGCTCTTAATGACTTTATGGTAAAGAATAATATAGATTCTGCTATGTTTGAAAGTGCTGTAAAGGATGGCTTACAAGGTACTATTAATCTTAATGATGCTACAAATTATGCTTCTACTATGGCTATCCTGGAAAATGCTACCAGGATTAATGGTAAAGAAAATCCAAATGTAGTACATGAATTTGATTATAATGATTATGGTATTCAGACATCTACTCCTGAGCATGGTATTGATAAAGTTCAACTTGTAGGTACTCAGATTAGAAGATTGATTAGTTCTGATATGAATCCTAATAGAGACCCTAACTTTAAATTAAAATATAAAGATAGAGAATTTACACAGGAAGAATGGTTTAATTACTTTAATGCTATCAATACTGCTAATATTCAAGAAGCTTTCAAGGAAGTATCTGATAAGTTTAATGATATCCATGAAGTTGAGAAAGAACTTATAAGAGAAGTAAGAAGTAATCCTAGATATGGAACAGACTTAATTAGAGCATTAACTCTTGATAAAAATGGTAACTTTAATATTCCTCTTATAGACCCTTCACAGACTTTAAGAATACAAGCATTACTTAACAGTATACTGAAGAATAGGGTTACTAAGCAGAAGATTAATGGTGGAGCATTAATTCAAGCTTCTCCTTTTGGTCTTGATGAAAGTAAACAACCTCAAATTGTTTATAATGAAGATGGTTCTATTAAATATTTTGAAGCTTATCTTCCTTGTCCAACAGAAGAATTATATAATGCTTTATTAGACCCTAATACTCATGAACTTGATATTAATAAGAAAGATAGTAAAGGTAATTATATAGTACCAGAAAAATATAGAGAAGTAATAGGTTATAGAGTTTGACTAAAAGTTGAGACTCGCTTTAGTAGAAATACTAATGAATAATAAATTGGGTGAATTGCTGGAAAATCCTATATGGACAATCAGCAGCCAAGTATAAGTTTAAAAGACTTATAAAGGTTCAGAGACTAGATATTGAAACTATTTAAATAGTGTTTCAGAGAGAAAGAAGGAGTTATTTACTTAAATATTTGATAATCAATGTGTTAGATTAAAATGAACTAACATATAAGTTATAGTTACTAACAAATAAATTAGTAAACTTACCAAATAAATTATTTAAAGTAACATTTTTACTAATTAATTTTGTTAATTCAAAAAATATTAGTAATTTTGTACTAATAAAATTAATTATTATGGCAAAGAAAATTTATACTCAAATTACAAACCCTGACTTAAAAGTAGTTTGTACAACTACAGGAGAAATTGTCAGTGGTGTTAGTACAGTTAAATGTGATAGTATAGATGATTTTATAATGTGTTTTTTATCATCTATAAAAGAAGTAGCTTCTTTAGACGGAAACTCTATTCGTGTATTATTATTTTGTTGGAAATTCTCATCATTTAATTATAATATACCAGAAGCAAATATTATAGTTAATGATGTAGATTTTAAAGAAAGACTTAGATTAAATGGATTAAATTTATCAGATGCTTCTATTAACAATGCAATTAATAAGCTTTATAAAGCTGGAATGTTGCAGAAAAAATGTAGAGGTAAATATACTTTAAATCCAAAATATTTCTTTAAAGGTACTTTAGCTAATAGGTCTAAGTTACAACTTAATGTAATATATGAAACTAAATAGAATATAATATATCCACGAGTGCCCAACATCCTATATGGATGAAGATATAGTCCGTGCTTCATAGTAATATGAAGAATTACAGTATAAACAACTGTAAGATAACAAAACAACCAACTGAGGATAAGTATTCTATGCAACATATTAGAATAAAAGGATTCTTACCTAGACAAGTAGGTAGTGTAATTATATTACCTAAAGAGATTACTTCTTTAGCAGGCTCTGATTATGACGTAGATAAAACATATGTAATGTTTCATAGTTTATTTACTAAGAATAACTATAATATTAAGAAAGCTTGGGATGATTTTTATCAGTTAGAATCAAGTAAAGATATTGTTGATGAAATTGATAGGAATTATGGTGAAGCTTTACAACAGTATATTGCTGAACAAACTGATGGAGAACCATTAGATTCTGATGATTTAAATGACTTAGCTGAAGAGTTTAAAGGATGGTTAAAAGATAATAATATCAAGAGATATAATTTATCTGAAACTGCTCAAACAAGATTCTCTGAATGGTTTAATAAGAACAAATCCAAGTACTTAATAGATAGTTCTTTTAGTACATATGAATATGATTTTAATAAAGTAGAAGGAAATGACAAGTTAAGTATTTATAATAATGCAAAGGCTAATAGTAAGAAACAAAGAGATTCTTTGATGATTGACCTTATGTGGAGTGTATTATCACATAAAGATACTGCTAAAAGTATTCTAGAACCTGGTGGTTTTGATAAACCAAAAAAAGCTGCTAGAATTAACACTATCTTATATAATGTTGATAAGCAAACTCTTGCAAAATTAGGAGGTTTAAAAGGACTTGAGAAACTTAGTCTTGATGAACTTAATGATTTAGCAGATAAATATAAGGAGAAACTTAATCCATTAGTACCTACTACTTGGGTTACTCTTCATCAAAGAAATATGTCTGGTGCATCACTTATTCCTATGGCTGCTACTAATAATGCTTCTCATGCATTAATGCAGCAGACTAAACTTGATATTAAAGAAGAATATCAGTTGACATTTAATGGTCATAAATATACTTCTTTACATGATATTAAGAATGTAGATGGTGAATTTATTACCAGAAATATTGCTAGTTTCTTGGCAGCCTTTGTAGATAATGCAAAAGATCCTATTGCAGGTGATATGAACTTTAATGAAATCACTGCTTCAAGTGCATTTGCATTATTAAGAATGGGTGTAGGAATCAATACTATGTCACTTATAATTAATCAACCTATTGTAAGAGATATAGTAAAGGAAGTACAAAATAATAGAGTATCATTAGCAGAAGCAATCATTAATACTATTAATAAATATAGGAATTATAATGAAGGTTCTAATGTTAATAGTTATTACTCTACAATAACAAATTATAATTTTAAAGATGAAGACTTAGCAAATAATATCGTAGCAAGAAATTATGCTGATGCTAATAACTCAGAAGAGTATGAGCAGGATTTCTATGCTAAACAGTTAATGATAGGTTTTATGTTTGCAAAGCTTAATAAGTTAGCAGGTGATTTGAATGAATTTACCAATGCTACTAGAGCAGATACTCAAAATGGTGAAGCAGGACCTTATATCTCTTCAGATATAATTAATATTGAGAAAGTTGAAAAATTATTGATGGCTCCTATAAAAGATGCTAATTACTCTCTTACAGGAACATCAGGATTACTTTCATTTAATTTAAATGAAGAAGGTATTATTAATAGTCCATTACCTATATTACAGGCATTCTTTACTTATGGTGTAGAATCTACTGAGAAGTTATTTAGTAAGTACTTTCCATACTATAATAATACTTATACTAGTATTATAAATACTATAAAAGATATGACTAGATATGGTAATTTAAATGAAAAGCAGAGAAACAGTATATATAATGACTTTATAAGCTATATGCTAGCAGAAACTAGTGAATATAACTATAAGGATGAGGATGGTAATACTATATCTGAAAGAAAATATTATATTACTAAATTTCCTGCTGAGTTTGATGCTTTCAAGAAGGCTCATCCAGAGTTATCTCAATTACCTATTATAAACAGAATAAAGTATAATAAGTTTACTAAATATAATCCAGCACCATCTCTTACCTTCAGTAATGTAGGTAGAATTACTGATATACAGAAACAAGACTATGTTAGAAGTTGGGAAACACTTATGAACATTAATGATGAATGTAAGGATATGGCTATTAAGTTATTTCTTTATTGTACTTATAAGGGATTAGGTTTTAGTCCTAATGGATTTAGTCATTTGGCTCCTGTAGCAGTAAAGATGAATACTAGTAATTATATAGAAACTCTTGAAGATATGTATTTTGAGAAGGGTGATGTAACTAATTTTATAGGTCAATATTTTAGAAATCACTTAGATGATAGAACATTAGTACCAGATATTACTGGAGCATCTTATGTAAGTGAAGTTAATCTTGAAATAGAAAATTTTGATGTTAAAGTTGACTTTAATTCATCTATGGCTGATAAGAAGATTGCTAAACCATTTGATAATAAAAAGACTCCTGAATATTTACCTTATGTTCATATTAATTATAAAGGTGCTGACTTATATTTTGAAAGAGTAAATGCTCCTAATAGTTTAATAGCTTCTTATCAGAGAGTACAACCTTTAGGAGTAAAGAATCAATATGTAGAGTATAATAGTAATGCTAGTGAAGATATGGAATCAGTAGTACCTAAACCAAAAGCATATAAAGCAAATATTAATGATTATATTGATAATACAGATATTACAGATAATCAAGATATGGCTAACTTTGTTATGGAACAACAGCAATCTGCACAAGCAAGTTTACTTTCTATAATTAAGCAGAAAGCTGCTGAAAATGGTTATACTGAACAGAAACCTATTGATAAACTAGAAAGTCTTCCTCCTATAACAGAGGATGAACAGGGAAATAAATTCTGTGATAATGTAATAGCAAGTTTTTAATATGAGTAAATGTACATTTATACCAACAAATAAAGAGGGGAATATCCCCTCTTTATTTACACAATTAAAAAGTTATTTTGGAAATACTAAACAAGCATTATACTATTGGCAAAGAATTAAATCTCCAGAGTTTAGTAAGGCATTTCCAAATATTAGATATGATAATGAAGGTAATCCATTGATGGAAGACCTGATGTATAAAGTTGGCTTGGATGGTCTTAAAGATGAGCTTAGCCAGCTAAAAAATTTGAATCAGCGTAATAGTCCTATAGCTAGAAATTATACTAATGTAATGAATCTAGAGGAACAAGCTGTATCATTTAATAGAAATAGTCCTTATAGAAGTAAGTTTTTTGCAACAATAACTAATGTAGATGATAAAGTAAAGTTATCTATAAGACCTATAAGAGAAAATAAGGAAGATATAGTTCATAAGATTGAATTTAACAGTAAGTTAAATAGAAGATTAGAGCAATTATTATCTGACTGGGGTATAGGAGTCGGTGCATTAAGTGAACTTGAAGAAAAGCAAGAAATTAATGGTATAACAGATTTTGACTGTGCATTAACTACTGCTAATGGTTTAAAGACTTTAATTAGAGTAGCTAAGGGACAAAGAGGTCAAGATGTATTACCAGAAGAGTTTGCTCACTTTGCAATAGAAGTAGTAGATACTCCACTAAAGAATAGAATGACTAATGTACTCAGTGATGAGAATATACTTGAAAGAATCTTTGGGGATGAATATCAAAACTATATGAATAAGTATAACAATAATCTTGATTTAATGGCTGTAGAAGCATTAGGTAAGATTATGGCTGATGTACTTAATGATAAGGAAGTATTTAATCCTAATAAGAGATTATTTGATAGGTATCTTAATCAGGTAAAAGATAAATTTAAAGATAAAAATACTGATGATATTGATAATATAATAAATGAAGTAAAAGTACAGGTTTATAACTTAGCTAATGATATAGTAAACAATAGATATACTATGAACATTAGTACTAAAGCTCATAATACTAAGTTATATAATATTACTAGTAATGTAAATAAATCAACTAAAATACTTGAAAAGATTCTTGAGCAGGAGTTAAAGAGATTAAAAGTATATGGTGATAAGGAAGATTTTAGTGCTGCTCAACAAGTATTCATTAATAAATTACAAGCAGATTTACAAAATCATCAGGAGATACAAGGTATTCTTGAGTATATGAATAATAGTCTTGGTGTTCTTGGTAATCTTGAAAAGAAAATGGCTAAAATTGGTAGTGGTGAATTATCAAAGACTGAAGAATTCAAAGCTCTTAGAAATGTAAGAAACTATCTTAATTCATATGGTGTCATTATGAATGATATTAGAAAACAGATGAATGAAGCTTCTAGAGAAGGAGATGATAGTATTAAAGAAAATATTAAGGATATTCTTAATCAGAATGATATTATAATAAAAGACTTATCATCAGATTTCTATGAGATAGCCAAAGATAAGTTTACTGAATTTATAAGACCATTTGTTGGTGATGGTTTAGCTATAACTATTGGTAGAGATAGATATAAGAAAACATATACAGCAGAAGAATTAGTAACTTCTATGGATAGAGATATTACTTTAGCTGATAGATGGTTAGACTCTATGGCTGATTCTTCTGACCCTATGTTACAGATTTATGACCAAGTTGTAAAGAAACAGAAAGGAGAAGCTAGACTTGATACTATTGAAATGGCTAAAGAAATTCAAGCTAAAGCCAAAGAACTTGAAGATAGAGGAGTAACTGATACTTCTTTTATGTATGAAAGAGATGAAGATGGTAATCTTACAGGTTATTTTATACAAAAGATTTGGTGGAGTAAATATAAGAATGAAAAGACTAAATTCTTTAAGCAGATAAAAGAAAAATATGGTGATGAACCTGAAGGATTTGAGAAGGTTGCAAGAGATAATGAAATTAATGAATGGTATAAGAATAACACCTATAAAGATAAATTTGGTAATAGAAGACCTCTTATAGAAAAGTATGCTAATCCTGCTTGGAATAAACTTACAGAAGCACAGAAAGAATATCATAGTTATATGATGGAATTAAAGTCTAAACTTGATGGTGTATTACCTAATTCTTCTAGTGTATCTGTAGGTAAAGCTCCTCAGATAAGAAGAGATTTTCTACAAAGATTTACTGGTTCTTCATTATCTAGTCAAGGTAAATACTTTTGGGAGAATATGAAAGATTCTCTTGTTAGAAGAGAAGATGATGTTGAGTATCTTGATAAATCTGTAGTAATGGATTTTGAAGGTAATCAGGTAATGAGATTACCAATATATTATACTAAGGATTTACAGGATATGAATGACTTATCTCTTGATACTACATCATCTATGATAGCTTATATGGCTATGGTAAATGACTTTAATAGAATGAATGAAGTTATTGATACTCTTGAAGTAGGAAGACTTGTATTAGCAGAAAGAAGAGTTAATCAGACAGAAGGTAATAAGACTAAGACTGAACATTTTAATGTATTAGGAAGACAGATACATAATGTACTTACTAAGAAAGGAGATTCTACATACTTTATGCAGAAGTTAAATACATTTATGGAGATGCAAGTTTATGGTATTACTCATAAAGATGAAGGCTCTTTAGGTAAGATAGATGTAGCTAAAGGTGCAGATTTCTTAAATAGAATGACAGCATTAGGTACTACAGCTTTAAGTATTCTTACTGGTACTGCTAACTTATTGCAGAATTTAACTATTGATAGAATTGAAGCTACTAGTGGTAGATTCTTTAATCATTCAGAATTAGTTAAAGCAGAAGCTATATATGCTAAGGAATTACCTGCATTCTTAGGAGAATTTGGTAATAGAATAAAGACTAATAAACTTGCCTTATTCAGTGAGTTATTTAATGTTCCTCAGAATTATAAATCTCATGTAAGAGATATACAATGGAATAGAAAGACCTGGGCTTCAAGATTATTTAATAGTAATGCTCTTTGGTTTACTACCAGTGCAGGAGACCATTTTGTTCATCATAGAGCAGCTATAGCTTTAGCATTAAGATATAAATTAAAAGATAAAAATGGTAATCCTGTTGATTTATGGGATGCTTTAGAAGTAGTTCCTATTAATAAAGATAAACCTAAATTAGGTGCTAAATTACAGATAAAACAAGGTATTACCAAGATAGATGGTAGTGAATTTACTAGAGCAGATATTATTAAATTCAGTAATCAGAATAGAGCAGTTCAGAATATGAATTATGGTATCTATAATGATGAAGATAAAAATGCTTTACAGCAAAGAGCAGTAGGAAGACTTATAATGTTCTATAGAAACTGGATGAGACCTTTATATCTTAATAGATTTGGTAGAGGTAAATATAATTATGATTTACAAGATTATACTGAAGGTTATTATATGACTATGGGTAGATTTATATATCAATCTATGAAAGATATTAAACAATCAGAATTTGATATTATCAGACAATGGAAACATTTATCTGATACTGAGAAAGGTAATATAAAGAAAGGTCTTACTGAATTAGGTTTCTATTGGTCATTGTATGCTATTATTGCTGCATTAGGTGCAGCAGGGGGTGATGATGGTAAACATAAACCTTGGTTTGCAAGAATGTCAAGTTATGCTTTACTTAGATTAAGAACTGATATGGGTGTATTATTACCTAGTCCTTCAATGATTGATGAAGGATTGAAGTTCTTTAAGTCTCCATTTGCATCAATATCTTATATAACTAAATTAAGAAAGATATTAAATTTATTAGACCCATCTGTATATACAACTACTGTTAATAGTGGTATTTATAAAGGATATACAAAAGCAGAAAAAATTGGTTTAGATTTATTGCCATTTAGAAAGCAGATTGTTAATTCATTAAATCCAGATGAACCAGCAAGATGGTATAAATAAAAAATAAGGGAGAAGGTTTACACCTTCTCCCTTTTTTATTTTAACTTAAACAATTAAGTTCTGATTCTCTCTGTTTTGGTAACATTTTATTCCAATCTGTTTCATTCATATTCATAAGGCTAAGTAATTCTCTAGTATCATCACTTAATTCATTCCACTTCTTTAATGCTTCAGGATTATCTACTATAATATTATTATCTGCATTTCTACCAGTTTGTTCTTCTATATCTGTTCTAGGTTTTATTTCTTCTTTACCTAATGTACCATCAGGAGCTTCCTTATTATAAGTATTGAGTAAACTCATTGCTTTTAATAAATCTTCATCAGTACTCTGTGGTCCTGTAGGAGTAGTATCAGATTTTCCAATTATAATTGTAGCTTTGGAAGTATCTACAACATTAATAGGAGTAGCTGGAGTTACAGTTTTAACTTCTGACTTAGTTTCAGGTTTAGTTTCTTCTTGAGGTTTAGCATTAACTAAACCTGCTTGAATAAATGCATCTTTGTTAGCTTGAATAGTACTAGCCCAAGTCTTTTTATCTTTTTCTAATTCTTCACTATTAAGAAGCTCTCTTCTACCATTCATATAAGTAACTTCACCATTAGGAAATACCATATAAGGAGAATAGAAAGTAGTAACTTCCTTTGTAGAATTATTAACAGATTTAACTTCTTCTATATAAGCTTTAATTTTACTACCATTAATAGTAGTTACTACAGGTAAAGTACTTATATCTACTTTAACTTTCTTAGTAGGACTTAATTCTAATGTCTTAACATTACTTGCAGAAATAGTATTGTTATCTACTTTAGGAGTACTTACAGTAGTACCTTGCATAAATTCACTAGGTTGATAATCAACATTAACTGTAGGTTCTGCATTAAATGCAGTAATACCTTTATCATTATAATTAATAATTAAAGGTATTAAAGCCATATTAGCTATAGGTGTACCATATCTACTGGTAAATAAATCATTATAAGCACTTAATTGTCTAGTATATTGCTCTTGAGTACTTCTTATCTGTTTATTATGCCATATAGTAGTATAATGAGTATCAAGTTTACCTTCATCAGTATAGAATCTATATTTAGATGTCTTGAAATCATAGAATCTAAATTCTCCTGTATGTCTATTGTAAGTTAATAAATCTAATTCTCCAGCAATTCTCTTATCTCCTATTTTATTAAATACAACTATACCATTTGCAATAGGTATCTCACCATTAGTATCAAAGTATTCCTTCAATGATTTAGCTCTTGATTTAAATCTTTCAAATACTTCATTAGACATATTATCTGGCTTTTGTATAGCATCAACATCTCCTTCAAAAGCTTGTCTCATTAAATCATCAAATTCCTGACCATATTGTAAAGCTAAAGTATTAGAAGTTTGATTATCATCTCTTTGCCAAGATTCACCTATTATATTATGTACACCTTCATATTCATGGTATTGACCATCATCTTCAAGTATCTGATATATATGTCCTTCTCTACCTTTAATAGTATTATCAGGTCTTCCATTATCTAATCTTTTAACTTTAGCTTGGTCTTCTTTTAATCTATTTAAAGTAGCATTCATAGCAGCTATTACATCCTTTTTACCAGACATATAATCTTCATATGCTTGTCTTTGCTTTTCAAGAGCATAAGATTTTGTCTTAACATCTACATAATGACCATTAATTTTAGTAACACCATTATAGATAAAAGGACCATATATTGCATTACCATTAAGCTCATAAGCAGCAGCTAAATCAAATATTAAATTAGCTATATTATTTTTAGGAGATACAACACTCTCACTATTATCATAGATTTTACCATCTCTTACAAAATAAGTAGTACCATTTTTTAATGTTACTTTAGTACCTTCCTTATTTCCTGTAGGAGAGAATGTACCTTTAGGATTAATAGCATCTTTCTGATTACCCTCTTCATCATAATAATTGGTAGTAAACCAACTATTAGTCATTTGAGTATCTACTAAGTGAGTATAAAGTATATTATCATTAACTAATTTCTCATTATAATCCCCCTTATTAATCTCATTCTTATCAATATTAAAAGGAGTATTCAATGAATATAAATATTTAAGTATTTCATTATAAACATGAGTAGGGTCTGTCTGAGTAGCAGCACTACCTTCAATAGAACCATCTACATTCAATGTAAAACTACCAGTATTCTTTTCTAAGTTAATATTCTTTGTACCTTGAGGACCACCTTTAAGAGATAAGAATATAGTACCTTTATAGTTAAATATATTCATATGGAAGCTATTAGGTAAGTATAATTGCTGACATAAATCTATGAATAATTCAGTACACTTATCAGGATTAGTAGTTTTACTTAATTCATCAATAATTCTATGTATTTCTCTTGCTCTAGAATTATTTGTATCTTTCAATGTACTTAAATCAAATTCTTCTTGATTAAAGTGCTTTACTCTAATAGGTTTAGGAGAATAAGTACCTCTACTATTCTTTAATAATAAATATACTTTACCATCAGCTTGACTTCTATTATAAGGTTTCTCAGTATTTAAATTAGTATTAGTTATTAATTCTCGATTACTAACTATACCTAACTGTATAGGAGTACCATTCATAAGGTCTTTAATAGGTCTTGTCTTATCTTTAGTATATTTAAACTGACCTAACATAATCTTAGAGACATTAAGCTTTATTTCTTCTCCTTTTATTACTCTTTCCCTAACATTTTTAAGACCTACATAATTACCTTTTATAGCTGTAGCTGTAGATGGTAATATACCTACCACTTGGTCATTATGATACATTACTACTTCATCATAATCACCTATCTTCTCATACTTTAAAGTAAGTTCATCACCTACTTTTAAGTTACCTTTATTAACATAATCAAATGCACCTTTACTAACTAAATACTGATAAATATCCTTATAATTAGGATTAGCTACATCAAAATTAGTAAATGTATTAGCTGCATATTCAGAAATAGCAGACTTATAATAATACTTTTCTACTGATTTTTCTACATTTTCTACATCCTTTTCTAACTCAGTTAAATTATTAGTATTCTCTTGTCTTTCAGTTAATATTGGTCTATCAGGTTGAATACTATTAAGTACCTTATTTACCTCTTCATAAAGATTATCTCTAGTCTTAGCATCTACTTCTTTAGCATATAAGTTATATAAGTCTTCAATAGCTTTTCTAACTTCTTCATATGTAGCTTTATTATTATTATAATTATCTATAATCTTATTAGCTTTATCCCATAAATCTTTTGCATTAGGTCTATTAATATTTTCTGTTGCAGTTTTTAATGATGATAATACATCTTGTTTCTCCTGTACAGGAGCAGTAGAATTATCATCAGCACCAGTCTTCTCACCATTAGTATCAATAGTAAACTTTGAATGCTCTACTTCTTTGTTATCTGGAATAGATTGTTTTTCAGACATATCTTTAATAGCAGCAATCATAGCATTATTCAACTGCTGAGTATAATAATCATTAGTTAATAAGTCTTCATTATCTGTTATCTGATAATCAGGATTAGTTAACTCTTCATAAGAAGTACTATTATTATATTTCTCTTGTGCATAAGCTTTTAATCTTATTTTATCTTCATCATCAATATCAAGTTTATCAATAGCATTATTAACACTATTCATAAAGCTTTTAGATTTAGCGTAAGTACTACCTAATTCAGTATTATTATTAGTTAATATACTAGCATCTTCAATATTCTCTTCTTTAAATATATCATCAATATCCTTATAAGTAGTAGCATTGCTAACTTTATCAAGTATTCTTCTTACATCTAAGTCTTTCTGTTTTTGTCTATTTTGATTATCTACATTAGCATGAGCTTCATCTATTTTACCAGGATTAAGCATATATTCAATAAGCTTTTCCTTATATGATTTTCTTGCTTTACCTATTTTAATTAAGTCATTTAAATCCTTATCAAATCTATTATATTCATCAGCATCAATACCTAAAGAATTCTTTGCTATATCTTTAAGTGCTTTTACATTAAGACTCTTATCTGATATAAGTAAATCTGGATTCTCACTATTATTGAATAACTCTAATACTTTTATAGTATTTTCTATATCTTCAAGCTTTCTCTTATTACTATTATATTCCTTAGCATCTTTCTCAGATGTAAGTCTAGAATTATTATCATTAAGTACAGTTCTTACATCAGTAAGCTGCTTAATAATCTTTGATATAGTATTCTTATTGTTATCTCTAATAGAAGAACCTCTTTCTTTCCAATCATTAAGACTACTCTTTAAATAGATAAGTTCATTTAATTGTTCATCACTTAATGTATTATTTGAAGCTTCAATTAAATCATTTTTAATCTGTTTATATTCATTCATCTTATCTAAGAATTCAGTCTTAGCTTTATTCATCTGATTAGCTATTTCTTCATCAGATAACTTATTACCATTCTCATCAGTATAAGGACTTATATAATAATCTTTTGCAGTATTTATTTTATGCTGGATATCTACTTCTTCCTGCTTTAATCTAGTAAGTTCACTAGCATCATTAGTATTTGCTTGTGCCTGCTGATTAGCATTTAATTGTTCTGTAAGCTGATTTACCTGTTCATCCTTAGATACTTGTCTTCCAGTATTCTTAATAATAGATTCTATATTCTCACTTGAAGTATCACCTAAACCCTGATTAATCATTTCAACTAAATCATCAAGTCTGCCTACACTATCAAACATAGTTATATCTGATATTAATTGTGCATTCTCTGCATTCTTAAATTCAAATTCATCATTGTTCTGTGTAGCATTATTCATTGCTCTTTGAAAACCTTGATGTCTTACATAACCATCATAATAAGCTTTAAATTCAGGTGAATTTACTCTTTCATTAAGTTTATCTGCTATAGCTTGTTCTCTAGCAATTCTCTGAGTAACATCTCTATATTCTCCTAAAATACCACCTTCAATAGTAATAGGACTTTGGAATTTACCTTCTTTAGTAAATGACCTGAATCTAGGCATACCCATAGCACCTGTCATAGCACCTACTAAGAATTGTTCCCAAGTAGATTGGTCTCCCATAGTTTCAGTAAAAGCCTGCATAGAAGCTTTTAACCAAGAATTAGCTTCTTGTCTATTATTAGGGTCAGTAAGTGTTTTATAATAATTATCTATATCAGTCTTATAATAATCAGCAGATATATTACTTGCTAACTGCTGATTAACTTCTTCCATACCTTCTGATATAGGATGTTTTAATGTAGCAGTATATATTTCACTTTTAGTAGTTTTAGGTACATATTTACCTAAAGTACCTATTATTCCTCTACCACCAATATTATCTTCTATCTGTTGTGCTCTTCTTGCAGTTTTAAATCCTCTACCATACATCTTACCAAACTGTATTAAGTTTGATATAGTAAGTATAGGAATATTCAAAGCTAAATCTACATTACCCATATGAACTCTATCCTCAGATAATTTAGTCATAGCTTTATTATAATTATCATTTTCCTGTGCTACAAGAGCATTATACATTTCAGTTCCATAATAATTATCTTGTATAGACTTTAATCTTTCATTATGTTGATTAAGTAAATCAGAAGATACTGCTTTATAATATTCTCTACTATTATTCAATGCTTCTATTCTACCTTCATTAACTGCACTGGTAAAGGAACCTAAGATTGAAGCAGTAGCTTGTGAAGTCTGAGCAATATTCTTTATAGTACTTATAGTAGCACCTAAATTCTTTGCTCCAGACATAGCTAATCTACCTAAACTTCTTATAGCTCCTGCTTCTAAACCACCACTATAGAATGCACCTACAGTAAATCCTAAGTTCTTAATAAAGCTATCTCCCCAGAAGTTAGCAGTAAATAATTTATCCCATATACTGGCATCCTGCTCCTGTGAAGTATAATAGTTAGGTAATTCTCTTTCAGACAAATCATTTATAGATTGCATAGCTTTCGAGAAATCATTATCCCATAATTTACTTACATCTCCATTTTCTATAGCTTTAGTACCACCATATAATAAACCCATAGTACCATCAATAAAAGTAGTACCTGCAAGTACTGCTCCTTTAGCAATACCAGCACCTAATTGAGCATACCAAGGTTGATTTTCAGCTCTTACATCTGCTGCATCTCTAAATTCACCAAGTGAATAAACATCTTTATCAAACATTGATTCACCTAATTTAGTATCAGTATTGTAAAGAGGAGACTGCACTATATGAGGTGCAGTCTCTATAGGATTAATCATGTGTCTTAGTGGAGTACTTTCATTAATCTTATTTAAATATTCTATAGCTTCAGGACTAACACCACTTTGAATAGCATTATTCTGCTGCTGTAATTGTCTCCAATTCTGTAATCCACTCTTTCTTATATCTACTGGTTTCTGTATCTTTAATTTTACCATAATTGTTTATATTTAATTATATGCTTGTGGAACATAAGTTTGTGCAGAAGTAGTATTTTGAATACCTACTTGAGACTGGAACCACTGTGCTTGTTGAACATTATTTCTAAGTTCCTGCTCATAGTAAGCTTTATCAGCTTCTGTCATTTTTTTACCATCCATATATCCACTTCTAAGAGCATTTGAAATCTTATTATTACGTATCATAAGTCTATCAATGTTCTCCTCAGCATTAGGATTAATATAGTTACGAGAAATAATTCTTAACTTCTTACCTTCTTTATTGGTAGCTAAGTAAGTTCTACCTGATGAACCATATCTAGAAGCAGTTATATTCCACTTATTATCTTCATTCAAGAAATCTTCTAAGTCAAGTTTATCTCCTTTAACCCATTTACCAGATTTCTTATCAAATTTAGCTTCATATAAATCTCCTGCATTACCTAATAATTGTTTATAAGCTTCCTGTTGTGTAGAATTTAATGGATAATCATATTCCATAAACTGTTTAGCATCACCTTTAATACCAGTACTTATATATTTATTCCATAAGTTACCTACATTTCCAGGCTGCCAATTATTACCTTTACCTAAGTATTTTTGTGCTCCTAATGAGTCAAGGAAATCTTTAAAGTCAGATTTTTCTGTATAATAATATCTTCCTTGTTTATCTTTCTTTAAATCATACATTCTACCATCAGAACCCATTACAGCACCTCTTTTTATATTTTCTGAGTTACTAGTATAATAAACTTCTCCTTCATTGTAAGCTTCTCTACCTATTTGTCTTAAGTAAGTTCTACCATTCTTAGTATAGAAATACTTCTTATATTTCTCTCTTATTTTATCAACTTCATCTTGCTCTTCAGGAGTATAAATAGGTACTTCATTTATAGCAGATAATTGGTCTTGCTGTTGCTGTTGAGCTTGTATTAAAGCTAATTGCTGATTGAACTTATAATTCTCTCTAGCTTCAAAGTTCTCCATAGCTTGAACAGTATCTTGACCTATAGCAGACCACATACCTTGTTTAATAAAGTTAGCTGCTTGTCTTTTTTGATTTTCATTAGCCCAATTACCTATTTGACTAGAGTCATAAACCTGTTGATAAATAGCACTTAACACCTTATTAGTAGCAGTAGTTTCTCCATTAAGATACTTTTGTATATCATTTCTAGTTAAACCATGTTTCTGTATAAATGTATTAGTATAGTTATCAATAGGTTCTCCCTTACCATAACTACTTAAAGTCTTAGCTAAATTCTGTGCAGCTTGTGCTGATTGTGCAGTTAATAACTTACCACTATAACTCTGTGGAGTATAAGTAGGATTCTTCATATAATAACTAAGACCTAATTCACTAGGGTCTTGAGCAATTAATGTAGGGTCTTGTAATCTAGCTTGCCATAATACTTGTGCTTGTTGTTGCCTCTTATTATAAGCTTCTTCAATAGGTATTATATTACTAGCATATTGTGCTCTCATATTCATTAAGTTTCTTCTACTAGTAGTATTAATACCATTATTAAGTATATCATCAGCAGCAGCTTTTAATTGATTAGAATAAGCTTTATATATATTATAAACATCAGCATCTTGTGCATTATTAGCTAACTTTTCCCATTGGTCTGCTTTCATCTGTAATTGTGAGAAAGCTTCTTCTGCTTGATATTGTGCTTGAGTATTAGCTTGATATATAGGAAGTAGCTCCTGTAAGGAGTATGGATTAAATGTAGAATTTACTGTTAAACTGTAATTAGCCATTGTTACCTCTCTTTCTTGATTTATACTTAGATTCTCCCTTATTTGTCATAGCCCAAGGGAATGCAGCACTAGTATTTAATATATTAAAGTTCATATTCTCTCTACCAATATTACCAAGATTATTAAATAGATTAGTAAGATTAGCACTTCTTTCTGCTGCAAGTTGTTGTCTAGCAGCTTGTCTAAGTCTTTCTGCCTGCATAGTACCTTGTAATAAAGTATTTCTAGCTTGCATTCTAGCAGCTTGATTAGCAGTATCAGCTTTAAACATACCTTCAGTATTAAACATATTAGTACCTCTATTAAACTCTGCTACTTTCTGTCTTTGTGCTAAGTTATATTCTTCAGCTTGTCTAGCTAATGCTCCTAATTGATTCTGTGCATTATAATCTGCTGCTAATATACCTGCCATAGCATTACCTCTATTACTACTAGACTGATTAATTATTGCTCTTCTAGCTGCACCACTTTCAGCATTTAACTTATTAATATAATAGTCTCTATCAAATGGATTATATTGTATATAATCTCCAATAGGATTAAATGATATAGGTGTATATTGACCAGCTTCTCTTGCAGCAGTTAATATAGCATTAGCACTACTTTCATCAGGTTTACTTAATAAAGAACTTATTGTTCCTATAGCAGAACCTACAACAGGAGCATATCTTAAATATGTAGGTAATAAATCATTGTTTTCTTCCTCTTGGTATATCCTAGGTTCTCTTGTAGGAAAATCCTGTATCATAGTATTAAGTTCTTGTACTCTCTGCTCAGGAGTTTCTAAGTCAGGAACTTTAATATTATAATCAGTATTATATAAAGGAGTTCTATGTACCCAACCTAATTTACCATCATTTCTAAGTCTTTCATAATTATTCTTTAAATAAGTAATATCTTTACCTGTTTTATTACTTAATGTCTGCCAATAACTATGTGTATCAGGTAATGTTAAAGCATACTTAGTAAAGTTCTTATAGTTATCAGTATTCTCTATGTCTTTAACACTATAACCTTTATTCCTTATCTTACCTTGATAATAAGGAATATTACCTTTTAGATAACTATCTTGATATATAGGTTTACCATCCCACATATTATCAAATAACCAGTTTCTATCAGTATTACCACCTTCAGCAAACTGTTGTGGTGTATTATTAGGATTAGATTGATTAGGATTAGCTAACAGAGTATTATCTTCTTGTACAGGACCACCATTAAGTATTCCTAATTGCTCTTGTGGACTTAATTTATTAAATTGTCTCTTAACCCTAGATAATTTCTTCTTAGCTTTAACTTCTTCTTGTGATTGTTGTAAATCCTGCATAAAGGAATTAAATGTTCTTTTACTAATAGGATCATTAGGAGTTTCTTCTATTTCCTTACCTAATTTCTTACTAGCTTCTGCAAAGGTTATATCTTTACTTAATTTATATTTATCTGTTAATGTTTCAGGTACTTTAAGTCTATTACTGAATACATAATCATTCCATATAGTTTCTCCTTCTTCTACTAAATTAGGAATACCATCTTTATCAGAACCCATAGGGACACCTCCATATGGATTCTCAGAGTGAGAATGACCATTATTTATATATTCAAGTCCACCATTATAAGTACCACCATAAGTATTTAAATCTCCACCAAAAGCTTTTCTACCACCAAAGTTTCTAGCAAAATTAGCTCTCTTAATTAATGTTGGAGAATAATCTTCCTTATTAGCTAATATATGTCTAGCATACTCTTGTACACCCATATTAGCTCTATTTGCACTTTCAGTAAATTTACCTCTATTTTCTTTTTTAATCATAATTCCACCTTCTTTAAATAAAGGACCACCAAGTGCTCCTACATTATACATACCTTGAAGAAATTGATTTTCATTAGTAACATCAGCAGCTTGATTGAAATTACCATATAATCTAGTATTAGCTGCTTCTGCCTGTTCTCTTAATTGATTAGTTAATCTTTTAGCTTTATGACTAAACCATCCATCTTTACCTATGTCACGTCTATTAATATCTCCTAACATAGAAGCATCAGATAATTGATTCATTAAGTCATCAGCACTACCACTAAAAGAAGTATTAGCAGTAGAAGATATATTACCTTTTACTTGATTAATATTCTCTTTATTTAATTTAGAACCAAATATTCTATTGGTTAAACCTCCTATTAGTCCTGTACCAGCAGAGATAATACCTCCTAATAAAGGATTAACAGTAGATACCAAGCCTCCTAATGAACCACCAATATTACTGATAGTATTACCTGCACCAGATTGTAATCCACCACCAATTAAACCTCCACCTATTTGACCTACAGCAGTACCTATAGAACCAAGACTACTTTTAGCCATAGAACCTAAATTAGCTTTACTAAAAGTATTACCTAAACTAAAGTCATTTTCATTAGTTAAAATATCCAATAAAGTATTACCTAAAGTATATTCTCCATTAGAATCTCCTTCATTAGTATCTCCACCCTCATCATATAGATTAATAGGTTGTTTTATTGTATATAACTTATCTTTCTTTCTCATAGTTAATTGTTTTATTTTGCAAAGATACATAATTTATTTAATACTACAAATAAAATTAATAAAAAATAGCAGAATACTAAGTAAATACTTAATATTCTGCTACATTTTTAACTGTAATATGCTACATTAATATCATAAATAGATAAAGAAGTATTATATGTTTTAGTAAGTTTTATCTTAGCCCACATATTTCTAATTCTATCTCTATTGACTATTAATCCATTAGGATTAGCTTTATTGTTTCTAGGTATCTGATATCTCCAAGTTCTAAACTTCTTTCTTACAGTATTAATACTAGCTGTACTACTTCCACTTTGATATTCATTACTTACTTCCAATGTATCAAAAGGATACCAGTTTGAACCAGTAATAGTATTAACACTTGTAGTATCACTAGTAGTAAGTTCTACTGTTTCAAATATCTTATCTAAATCAAAGTCTCCATTAGCTATAAATTCTATAATAGCCTGCTTATTTGATTCACCATAGAACTTACCATAAAGACCTTTATATGCTTCATATAAAGAAGTATTATAATTACTATTTAATATCTGAATACTCTTATTATTTAAATTAACCCAATAGGATGTAGAACCATAATCATAAAATGAAGTAAATTCACCTAATAATTCATTATAAGCTAATGCAGTATCACTACTTATAATATATAAATCACTTGTAGTACTATCATATTGAAGTCTTACAGAATCTATTTTATCATTAGTAGTACTCCATAATTTAGGTTTCCATACATTAGTACTTATCTTAGTAAAGTAATTCTTGAATTTATTCTGTGATATAGGTGCTAAACCTTTATCATTTAATCTATATAATTCACTATTATAAGTATCAACAAAATATAAACCACTAGGAGTAGATTCTATAGCCCATTTATTCTGACAACCTATTGAATCAGATATATATTGTTTATCCTGTAATTTAGCACTATTAGCTATTTCAATAGGTACTCCATCAGATGTATTAATCTGTACTCTAGAGTTATAAAGTAATCTAGATATTCCACTATCTTGAAAGCAATAAAGATCATTATTAATCTTTCTTATTGCATTAAGTTTACCTTTATCTCCATCTAAATCAAATACACTTGCAAGAGTAATATTAGTCCAGGAATCTATCTCTTCTCCTAATGTTTTAGTATTAGATATTGCTATCTGATTAGGAAAATTATTTACTCCTTCATCTTTTATCTGTCTATAATTAAAGAAATTATTTCTCTGGGTATAGGAACTATTTATAAGATTAAAGTTAATATTAAGTACTCCAAGATTATATTTCAAACCTCTTTGTTTATCATATCTACCATCAAGATTTATCCTAGATTCTATAAAGAAAGAAGTAATATCTATATATTGATTCTTATCATCAGTACTATAAGGAAAAGTCTTTAAGCAATCCCATCTTTGATAATAAGTATCTCCTATAGTTCCTGTCAATACTACATTACTTGTTATATCAAATGTATCTCCTGAAGGAATAAAGGAATATTGAGATATAATATCTTCATTACCATTATAAGCTTCATAAGGAGAAACATCGGGATTCTGCACACATAAATCTGCTAAATAGAAATATCCTCTATTTATATCTGTATCATATAAAGTGAATTTATTTTCAGTAAAACTAGGATATTCTCTCATATATTTAGACCATAAATAATCATTGGTATATAATACTCCAGATTCTTTCCAAAATACTGAAGCTACATTACCATTATCTACATCTGAAGTATGTGATTTACATAATCTAGGTAACTTAATAGTTTTAAAATCAGAATCTCTACCAAATGATATTACTGCATGAGGTGTTTCCTTATACTTAATTCTAATAGGGTCTTGTGAAGTTACTTCTTTATTATCTACTATAACTTTATTATAAGTAATATTTGAAACATTTAATATAGAAGAGCCAATAATTTTACTTCCCAATATATTATAAGAATGAGTTGATGGAAATAATTTATTTACATCAGCACTATAAGAAATAGAATCTGTATAAAGATTATCCATATTACTATCTAATTTATAGATAGAATCATTATTAGTAGTAATAATCTTAATATCTCCTATAGGTAATTCATAGTAATGAAATTGATTTGAAATATCACTTGTTATAGGAGAATTATATTCATTAATAGAAGCATAAATACAAATTCTTACATTAGCTATTATTTTCTTTAAAGGTTTAGACCATACTTTCCTAGAACTTCCATCACTATTCTTTTTTTCTATACCATTATCAGAATAACTGGTTTCTCTATGCCATAAATAAGTAGCAAATACCCAATCTTTATTAGAATCATAATTACCTAAATTATCCCAACTGGAATCCATATCTCTCCATAAGAGATTAGATTTAAAATCTGTTACACCTTTATTAGTTATTTTACCTTTTGATGGGTCATTTAAATCAGTACCTTGAATTAAATAATTAGAGAATTTATCATCTACTTGTAATACACCTATAATCCTAAGTTTATTATTAGTACTTACATTATTGGCAAAATTATTAATATCAGGAGAATTAAAAGTAACTATAGATTCATCATAAGCAAAATCTTCACTATAAAGAGCTAATTCTGTTTCAGAAAGTATAGGAGAATGAGTATTAGATATGTTTTGTATTTCTCCTAGACTGGAATCATTACCTTTTAAAGGATTTAAGTGATTACCTAATGGAACCATTCTCCAAGAAGACATAGTAAAAGGAGCATTATCATATCTGTCTTTATAATTAAATACAGTAGAAGATATAATACCTTGACCTAATATAGTTCTTAGATTATTAGTAGGATTTACTATCAATACTCTAGCTTTAACCCAAGTATTAGTAAAATTAGGAACAGCATTATTAATATCAGCAGTAGTAACCTTTATATTAAGCACTGCTCTATTTACATTACCAAATACTGTAGTAGGATAATAATTTCTAACTGAACCTAAATATATAGGAGTACTGAATCTACCATTTTTATTTTGAAATTGTACTGCTACACCATACCATTCAAGATATTTAAAACCTGCTACATCACTATTATTTAATTGTCCTTCATAATTAAAGTAACCTTGATTAGTCCAAGAGATAGGTAATACACTCTCAACAAATTTTACTTTATTATATAATAAGTTTCTAATCTTAACAGCATCTGTATCAGAAATATCATTATTCTGTATTGTATAATTACCTATAAATAATGTATTATCTTTCTGTTCAAAAGTATTAGGACAGATAGTATTACCTCCTAAATAAAGTAACTCAGTATTATCTATAATATCTCCTGTAGTACCATTATCTATATATGTAATTTCATTACTATTATTTTTAATCTCTAAATCTACTACTCTCTTACATGTAGGAATAGCATCTTGTGAAGTTCTTATAATAGAGTAAATTCTAAGATAATCAAACTGCTTATCAAGATTAGTTATCTTAATTTTAAAACTACAATTAACTTTTTCCTCTGGACTAACACCAGTATCATAAGACAGATATTGTAAAGTAGATTGCTTGAATAAATTAGATTGTCTTCCATGTTTATCATAGTATGAAAACACATATTGTATAGTACCTTGAGGAAATTCTCCAGTACCTAATATTTTAGTTACAGACAAAGTTTCCTTTAATTGTAATGTAGCTACAAAATCTAAAGAACTGTTCTTATAGTTAGCTAAATTACCAGAGTATTTAGTATTATAATCACTCATTATATTAATTACTCTAGCTTGATGTAAGCCATCTACAAAATAAACCTTCTGTACATTTTCATTTTCATATACACCTAAAGTTTCTATTGGATATGAAGTATCAAAACCTAAATCTCCTGAAAAGACTGTAGTCTTAGTTAATTCATCATTTTCTATAGATATTCTATATATAATATCTGTTGTAACATAACCTCCACCAAGTATTCCTCTATAATGAGTAAATAATACTAAATACTTATTCAATACACAAGTACCTATTACTGTACCTGTTATACCTAGTCTACTTATTACATTTCCTTTTTCAAACTGTAAGGATAAAACACCATTATCATCCTTAGTTATTCTAATGTTTTTCATATAAGTAGCATATTCATTAGATTGAAACTTAGGAGACATATTAGTATTCATACCTTTAGGTTGAAAATTAAAATATTTCTTCTGCATAATTAAACTATTTTATTATGATTGGAATTACTATATTTAAAGTCTCTTACAAAGTGATTATTATATTGTAATAATGAAGTCCACATATTCTTAATAGACTCCATTTCCTGTACACTAGGTATAGTAAACTCACTTTGTAATTGACCTACATTCCAAGCATATTGCTGTTCTACATAATTAAGTACATTCTGATTTACTTTACCTTGTGTAAATAAATCACCAAATACTTCTTTCTTTATATACAATTCTAATGTTTTAAGATATAAAGGATTATCTATAAGTAATGGAAATCCATCATCATCTACAGGTATAGCTTTATATGCTAATCTTATAGTACATTCCTTAATAGAGGTATATAATACTCTACCTTGAGTTTTAAATGTTAATTCATAATCTCTATCATTATCTGTAGGAATATAACTAGATGTCATTTGTCTAAAGCATAAATTACTTTTACAATCCTTTATCTGTATTATTCTGATTAAATCACAAGGAAGTAATACTCTGTAGTCCTGTACAGTGAGAATAGCTTCCTTATCTTGATAAATACCATTAATACCGAATTTAGTCATAAAATCTAAAGTATGTCTAACTATCTGTTCAATATTAATATCACTAAGTAAAGGATTATCAAGTAGTCTTGAAGCTAATTCATTTATACTTATATAGTTTATTTCATTTATCATATTATTTATATTTTAAGATTGCATCAATATTACCTTTCTGTATTTCTTTTGATATACCTTGTTTAATATCTCTTATAAACTTAAACTGAAATATAGTCTTATTATTAAATTTAGCTTTATAAGGATTATATTTTAATTTATAGATATAATCTAATTCATATCTTAATAGAGTTTTATCTCTAAAAGCTTCATTATCTTCTTTCCATAAATCTAATGTCTTATTCCAATCTATAGGTAAATTAGTCTTTAATTTACCATCTTCAAATTTAATATTTGACTTATATTTAATAGTCTCAAAAGTACCCATAAAACTAGGTAATTCTATAGTATTACCCTTTTTAATATTATCTGCAATATCATTATTAACTTGTCTTATAATAGTATAGAATTCATGTTCAGTTAATGGTCTTCCTATGTTTAACCATTTATTTTTTCTAAGCATTTTATAAATATCATATATACCTATACTATTTCTTATTCTATGTAGATGTCCTCCATCATCTATCTTTAATATCTTTCTCCTAAAATTATCCATCTATCTGTTTTTGAAAGTCTGATTTCATATTATTTCTAAGATAATTAGCTAAGTTAGCTAATGTATCATTAGCATCATTATTATCATCTTTAGGTCTATAGATACTATTAGTTAATACATTGTAAATACTATCACACATTTGAGGAACTAAACTATCCTCAAATGGAAAATCAGCATCTAATATATCACACTGCTTATTACTATCACAAGATAATTCAAATGCTTTTTCAAAATCTTCAAATACTCCTTCTAACTTAATACTCTTTAAATGAAGATATTGAGAATTATTTGATTTCATTAATAGCTTATTATTATCTCCTATACAGGAGTAGAGAATATTCTTAAAGAATTTATTACTGCCAACAAATCTAAATCTATCTCTATTAGTAAAAACAATTTTAGTATTTTCATATTCTGTATGTAGAATAGGTTTACTAATATTAATAAGATTAGGTATTTCCTGTTTACTTTTAAGAATAACACCTTGACATAAACCTTTATTCTCTGTTTCTAAGTCTAAACATATAGTTTGATAATTACTATATGGAATTTCTTTCTTTATATCTTTATATGTCTGTTTTAACATATAACTTCTATACTTATTGATTAAGAATAATATATGTTCCTCAGTATAACTAAAATCATCTGAAGTACCTTTTATTCTATCTAATATAATGTATATAATTTCCTTAACTTTCATAATATTATAAAATAAAAATCTTGATGCAAAGATACAAAATAATATCTTATACACCAAGATTTTAATTAATATTGTTATAACCTTTTAAACATATTATTTTCCATAAATCTATTTAAATTATCTTCTGTTATTCTTAACATAAGACCATCATTATATTTATGATGAATAAGACTATCTTTAAATACATTATACTTAGGTAATCTTATTAAGCAATCACTAAGACAATAAACAGATTTAATAATATTATTATAGTCCTCTTCTGTTATATACTCAGAGAAATCATTTAGTAATCTAGATAGGAATGTAAGAATAATTACTTTATTTACTTCTTTACTCTTAACATATCCTGCCTTAGATAATATGTCAAAGTACTTATTTAAAGTATCTACTGTAATTAAATTAAAGTCTTCCATTACATCCACAATTAGGTAATACTACATTAGATTCTATATCACTATAGAACCTTTTCCATAAATTTATAGCTAAAGGATATTGATTAGTCTTTAAAGCTAAATCTACTGCATTAAATTGAAGAATAGCATTTATAAAGTTATCAGGAGTACTACAATCTTTACTTAATTCCTTTACATATTGTATCATATTATTATATAATACTTGTGTATCTACTAATGTATGTAAAGCTTTATTTTCATCCCATCTACAAGGAGTATCTGCTGCTGGTGTACCTCCTGCTATTACATATACAAAGAACATAGTCTTATGTATATCTACATTTAAATCTTTACCATCAATATAAATTCTTACTCTATTATACTTATCTGTACCTTGAGTATATATATTCTCTTCTTTCTTTATAGGAGCACATTGTTTATTTTCATATACAGGATTTACATCAGTATTAAATGTTTTAGTATATATAGCTTTACTACTAGGACCATTAGCTATAAATGTATCTTGAGTATCAATAACTATACTATCAATATACATATTTTTAAAGTACTCTTCTTCTTCAATCTGTACATCAATAATTATATAGTTATCTTCAATTTTAAGTTCATTAAATCTTATCATATTATTAATAATTAAATGAAACAATAAAGGGTAGGAATAAACTCCTACCCTATATATTATGATACTGCACCAGCATCTACACTTGTAGCAGTTTTAAGAGCTGTAATAAGACTATTCATCTGAGTAGTATCTATACAAACTACTGTAATAGTTCTCTCAGATTTAGCTACTTCTACACCTGGACCAACATAAGCAAAATGAATATCCAATGTATGATAAGCTTTAGTTTCATCTACAAGAGGTTTAAAATCAAAGTTATCAGGATATGTAGCTTCTCTATAAATATCACCTCTAGTACCATGATAGAACCACTCCATATCTGCAATCTGCTTACCATTGTTAATAGAGTTACCTTCCTCTTTTTTTACAGTACCCCAGATTACATCATCACCATCCATAAGAATAGTACCACAAGTAGTATTAAAATTAACAGGTTCTACTTGAGCTACACCTCTTCTCCAAGGCTGTTCAACCTCATCAATGATAATATTAGTATAAGATTCTGTAGGTTTAAGAGCAGCAAGATTCTGCATTTTACCATTAACAAGTACTGCTACTTTAGTATCAGTACCAGAATTAAAAGTATTATGCTTAGTAAGTGATACATTGAGAATAGGTGAAGGTTCTCTACTAAAATTCTTAGCAAGATTAACTGCCATAGCCTTATAAAAATCTGATTTAGTCATATCTTTTACTGCATGAACTGCACCAAACTTAATATGAGTAGAATCATCACCAAGAGCTACAAAATTTCTTACTTCAACATTAAGTACATAATCTTGACCACTAACAGGGTCTGCATTAAGAGTTACTAACTGAGAATTAAGCTTTCTAGCCATATCAGTAGCCTTAGTTGATTTAGCATAAAGAAGATTCTTAATACTAATAAGGTCACTAGTAATTGTATCCTCTGTATCCTTATAAATAAGATATACATTACTCTTAGCAGTGTCTACTTTAAGTGTTAAATCACCTACTGCTGAAATAGCAGATTCACTTGACTTATATGTCTTCATTACATATAAGTTTCTAAATTGATTGTCTGAACCAATAAACATATTATTAAATATTTAATTAAACATATGCATAATTAATTATGCGTTATTACTTTTTACTTTACTTTGAACAGCTAATTGTACTGCTCTTTGAACTATCCTTTCATGTAATATAGGATTAGTTTCTCCATTTGATACTTCTTGTTTTTTATCTATATTTAAGTCCTCTAATGTTACTAATATAATAGGATTAGGTTTCTTTAAATACCTTACCTTATAATTAGATATATTATACTTAGATATAAGTTCTACTTTATTATCAAAATCTAATCTAATTACTTTTCTATTATTAGGAGATTTAAAAGGATTCTTTAATACTTTATCTAAATCATCATGTATAGTAGGAACTACTGATACAATTCTACCATTAATACAGTTATTCTCATCACTTAAAGTACATTGTTCATATATCATAAACAATACACTATCTTCTATTTCTACTTTATAAGATTTAAATGTGTTATTTATTAAAGTTTCATCCTGCTCTCCTACAGGAACATAATTACCTGTTTTAATAAGATTACTTAAATATTTTCTATTCTCTTCAGATTGTTCTAATTCCTGATAAAGTTCTAGAACTATCTGTTCTTGAGCTTTAGTAAGGAAAATAGATTTTTCATATTCATCAAAGGCTAGAGTATTTTGTTCACCTGAAACATCTTTAGTTATATATGGTTGTAATAAAGTATCAAATAAATTACTTAATTCTTGTATATCCATTATTTACTAGCTTGTTGAATATTATAACCTTTATCTGTACCACTTTGATTACCACCTTGAATATGGGAAGCAGCAGTACCTTCCATTGCTATTTTAGCAAGTTCTACTGCTCTTTGAAGAATCTCCTGATGAAGTATAGGGTCTAATTCGCATTCAGTATTAGTACTCTTACCTTCAATGGAAAGACCTTCAATATTACCTAAAATTATAGGTGTAGGTTTCTTAATATATCTAATAGAATACTTAGTTAAAGTATCATCTGGACCAATAATAATCTCTACAGAATTCTTTTTATTACTATTATCAAGAATTCTCCAAGCTTGATATAATAAAGGTCTCTTGAAAGGCTTATACATAAGTCTACTATATTCCTTATAATCTAAAGGAATAACAGTAAGTCTCACTGTTCCTGTACCAGCATTATTAGGTCTGGTAACATCAGCAAACTCATTGATAAACATCATAATATCTGTATCTAATAATATTTTCTTAGTATTAGAATGAATATCAAATGTAGCTGCTGTAAAGTTAGAACTTTCGTAAGTCTTAGTTCTAAGAATCATAGAAAAATCTATCTGTCTCTTTTCTGAACCATCAAATCCTTCTTGAGGTTTATTTGTTCTAGGGTCAAAATAAGACTTTACTATTTCATCTTGAGCCTTAGTTAAGAATACACTTTTTTCATAGTTATCAAGACCTGGAGCTTGGTCTGAAGTTATATTATTATAAAGTACTTCAAACTGATTTGAAAACTCTAAATTAGTCATATTGTTTTATATTTAATTAAAAATTAGTCATATAAAATATATGACTATCATATATTAGTTTTCCTTTAACTTTCCTTCAAGCATCAATTTAATAGTTTGATTCTTAGGAAGATTAAGGAATCTAGCTGCATTATTCAATGTAGGCTCTTCATTATTACTACATAGAGGAATGTTATTTTCTGTAAGATAATGGTAATTACCTTTAAGATAAATATTACCTGCTTCAATAGATTTCTTAATAAGAACCTTAGAACTTAAATAAGTATCAGTAACTACATTTAAGAAAGTTTTAGGATTAGCTTGAATAAGTTCATTAATCTTATTCTTCAAGAATTCACTCTTAGTATTTACATCAAGTGGTCTCATAGTAAGAAGTTCAATAACTACTCTCATAGTATCATTATCATCTTCCATCTTACCAAATTCCTTATAACACTGCATTGTAGCTGATACATTACCACTAAGTTTCTTAGCTTCTGCACCCTCTTCAATAATTACAAACTGATAAGTAGCTTTAGGTCTATCTTCAAGTTCCTTTAAAGAAGGGCATATAAAATTCTTATTAGCTAAGAGAATCTTATACTTGATATAATCATCTGCAATACTAAGGTCAAAGTAATTATCTCTCTTATAAAGAGTTACTTTATTGATACCTTGTGGATTACCACTATCCCAAAAGTTATTATGTCTATTATATACACTTAAATCACCATCTTCAAGACCCATATAACTCTCAAGAAATTCCTTTTCCTTATTAGTAAGTACATTGACATAAACACCACTAGATGCAAGTCTAGGTACTACATAAGTCTTAAAAGAAGTATCTGCCATACCACCAGATAATACGTGTCTAGGATTAGTAGTATTAGCCCAAAGACCTCCCATCTTAGGAATATATCTCACAATGATTTTCTCATTTCTAAGACAAGATACTAATTCATCATCATCTTCTTCAATCACTCTTTTAACTTTCTTTTGTTTAGTTACTTTCTTTTCTTTATTCTCTATAGGTGTTACCTTTGTAGGTAACTCCAAATCATCTAAAATTTCTTCCATATTTATTCTTCTCTTTAGTTTAAAAAATAAAAGGAAGGATAAGAATATTATCCTTAAATCCTTCCTTTTTATTTATACTTATACAGATAAAATATCAGGTATAAGTGACATTACTCTTGTAGGGTCTTTGATGATAACACCAAAAGTATCCATCTTGTGTACCTCTGTGCTATCTTCATCAGTAGAAGCATAATCAACTGAATATTGTCCTGTAAACGGATTTCTTATGCCAGGCAAGTAGCTTCTAGTCTCTGGTCTGCCCTTAATTCTAATCTTCTGAATGTTTGGTTCCTCAGCATTACCAATATCAAAGATGTCATATCTATAAGACTCTGCTACATAAGTAGAGCCAGGCATCTTAATTTTATTTCTTCAATTTGTTAACCTAAAAGTTTTTTATCTTTTAGCTCTTACAATTTATCATCTTGTAAGTTCAGCATATATTTTCATCTTTAAAAGATGTTGGACACTCTTGGAAAGATTATATTCTATAATTATTATAGGTTCACTTTCTATGCGTTACACTGCTTTTATATATTATTATAAAAGTTAGCACGATATTATCTTTTTATATAGATAGATTTTATCGTTTTTGCCCAATTTTCATTAATAGATTTCTCTATTAAGCCGCAAGTTTGTTTACGGTATCATCATAGCTATCATCTACTTCTACCTTAATATGAATACCATTAGGTGCAAGGAATTCAGTGAATTGGAAACCAGTTTTAAGTGAGTTAGTATGCATTTGAGAAGTAGTCTTAGATACAGCATTTACTGAACTATTATCAAGTACAATTTGCTGCCAACCACTACCATCTTTAAGTACTTCCTCATGGAACTGAATAGCACCAGCTTCACCAGTTTTAAGTACAAACATTCTGTTATTAAAACCAAGTTTACCTGCACTAATAGAACCAAGTGCATCAACAAGAAGTTTAATACTAAAGTGATTATAGTAAATCACATTACCTGCTTCCATTTGCTCTCTTAAACCACTACCTTGCTTTAATACAGCACCACCAAAATCAAATGCAGTATAAGTACCATCATTAAGTCTAGTAGATGTACCAAACATCATAGCATTGTTTTTGTACATTTGGAACTTCTCTTCAAGTTTCAAGTCCTCTAAGTGAATCCACTTATTAACTGTAGTATGAGTATAACCACTCTCAGTCTTCTGAATTACAGGAACACCTACAGCAAGCTTTTGGTCAAGTCTATTACCTGGAACCTTATGCTTAATTCTAATAGTAGTCCACTCATTGCGCATACTAGTTGGAAGAGAACCATTTATCAATTTTGTTATCCTATAGACTCTTTATTCTATAGTTCTTTTAGTTACCTAAAAGTTCGGAGCACATTTTAACCCTTAACCTAATATTAGGGTCTGGACACTCGTGGAATATTTATATTCTCTTTAATATTATATATTAAATACCTTCATATTCTGCTCTCTACACTGCTTATCTTGTGAATAAGTTAGCACGGAATTGTCTAAACAAGAGAGGTCTTCCGTTTTTGCCCAATTTTTTATTGCAGATTACGCTGCAAGGTAGCATAAACTTTTCTGTTCACCACCAACACCTCTTGAGAATTCTCTACTTACTGGAGCATATTCAGTTGAGAATCTTTCACCAGTTTGAAGTCTTTCTCTAGGAATACCACCATTATTGTGACCATAAGTCTGTACCTTATAAAGATAATTACTACCAGACTCTATAGGTTCATCAATAATTCTAATCTGATAAAGTTCATTAAGCTCACCAAAGATTACTTCACCAAGGAAGAAATAAGCTTCATTAAACTCAAGATAGAAAGGAGCACCATTAGTACCAACATTAGCACCTTCTGCTGTGATAGGAGTTTTATTCTCATCTAAAGCTCTAACAAGTGCTATATTTCTGCGGTCACTACCAATAACATCCCAAGTAATTTCTTGGTCATTATCTAACTCTAAAGTAGGGAACTGTGATAAGAATGTATCAAGAGTTTTACCATTTTTAAAAGCTAAGAGTTGCACCATAAAGTTTGATAACTTCTGAGGAGCTAAAAGACCCATAGCTGCAAGAGAGTTTTCTTTCATTACACCATTCCAAGTAGTGAATGGTCGCATCTGAAATCTACTTAATTTTCCAGACATATTTATTTAAATTTAAACATTAATAATCATATTAAATGTCTAGCTGCATATCTTGACCTAAGTAAGAACTCTCATCAAAACTAACAAAGCCAAGAGAGCCATCGTGATTTCTAGATGTAGAATTAATTACTTTTTCAAGATTTGCTAAACCTTTTTTTACTTCTCTTTTAGCTTGCTTACTTCCTAACTTACTCCAATCTTTAAATCCATTTGTTAATGTATAACAAATAGCAAAGTTCTTCATAGCTTCAATAGTATTTTCTGACTGATACTTTTGTAAAGCAGTCATATAATTACCATTGGAATCTTTATATACTGGTTTAGTAATAAAGTCATAGATTTTAGTTCTAGTAGCTTTATCTACATCTACATCACCATAAAGATTCTTGTCTTCCATAATAGATTTCTTAAGATTCTCTGATTGTTTAGTTCTTTCTTCTGCAAGCTTCTTCTCATTTTCTTTTGCACTATCAAGTATCTCCTTATACTTGTTATTATAGAAATCTTTAATTCCCTGTAAAGCATCCTTAGCATCATCTATATCTGTACCATTGTTAATAGCATCATTAACCATCTTTTCAGCTCTAGATTTACTAAAGCCTCTATTAAGATAGTCATTATAGATAATCTGTCTTCTAAGGTTTTCACCTTCTTCATTTTCAGCACTTAAAGATTCATCATTAATCTTATCAAGATAATCAAGAGTACTTTCATACTGTTGAATAATATTAGGTTCTACATTATTATTAAGAGCATCATTTATTCTCTTCTGTTTTTCATCAAACCTAGCATTAATCTGTTCTTCAATAATCTTCTGAAAATCTTCAGGTGTCTTTACATTTTGAATTGTTTCTTTATCAAGGTCAGGGAAGATACCATCTACAACAAGTGCATCAGTAATGGAAGAGTAGAAGTTTTTTGTTTTAGGAGAAGAACTGATATTCTTGTTATAAGTATCTCCCTTTCCTTGTATATCTTCATCTTCACTACCTACGCTCTCTTTTTGTGAAGTTCCAAATGGATTTTCTTCATCAAAATCAGTAGTTTCTTCTTTCTTTTCTTCTTTAGGTTCCTCTTTAGGTTCTTTCTTAGGAGGTTCCTCAAATAATGTGGAAATTTCATCTCCACTTAAAATATTATCCAAATCTAATTCTTCCATATTAATTTCTCCATTAGTTAAATTTCTCTGCAAAGATAATACATATTTAACATATATAAAAACTTATAATAAAAATAATTATAGGTTCTATATAATTTTAATTATTATTCTATTGTTAAAGTTATTTTTTCCTGTTTATTCTTGGCTCCTGTAAGGAGAGAATATAGTTTCTTGAATGTATCAGTACTATTAATAACTTGACCTTTAATCTTATTCATTCCAACTAAAATGCAACCCATAGTATCTGATTTACCATATTGAGAAGCTATATTACCTACATGTATTAAGATTCTATCAAATGCAGGAACATTCATAATAGTAGGTAAATATCCATCACAAAATTTAGCCCAACTTCTATTCTTAAATTTAGGTGATTGATAATCTAAACTTATATTATAAGTACCTATTGGAATAGCAGTATTACCCTTCTTAGTATTCTTTATTTCCTGTATAGGAGTATTCTGAGTGGTACCAAAATAAGGAGGTTCTAATGTATCACAAAAGTATTTACCATTAATATATAAATGTCCAACACAATAAGGATTCTTAGTTATCCTTTTTATTATTATCTCCATTTTCTGATAATTTATTAAGTTGTTTTTCTGTTAATCTAGACCTCTTGTCACATATCTTAATTTGACAAGCTAAAGGATATAAAGAATCTACTGTAGCTTGTAATTTATGTATAGTAGTTCTATCATTTTCTCTTAACTCTATAATAAGATTTAATTGCTTTCTAGTGTCTTCAACTATCTCTTTATATATGTCTAATTGTTTTTGTATATTATCTAATTCATTACCATCTACTTCTACATTATATTTCCTTCTAGCTAATATCCAAGTAACTATACTTGTAACAATAGCTATTCCTCCATTAATAAGTAAGTCTATCATTTCTTAAAATGTTTATATATAATAATTATGAACATTAATAAAGAGAATAAACCTATATATATTAATACTTTCTGTACTATATTTAATTGATTCTTTACTTTAATTTCTGTTACTTTCTGTAATTTAGTTATAGTATCAGTTTTATTAACTGTTACAGTATCTTTAAAGTACTTATATTTGTATCTATAAGCTACTTTATTATTATATATAGTATCTCCTTTCTGTATAATATAAACACTATCCTTTAAATAAATAGAATCATACTTAATCTTATCTATATATTTAATTTCAGTTTTTATTTGAGGTATAGGAACTTCTACTATTTTCTCCTTCACCTTACAGGAGCCTAATAGTAAAGTCATAAATAATAAAAATAAAATCTTTCTCATATTTTAAGTCTTTAATAATATGCAAAGATAATACAAAAAAATCTCTTATGCAAGAACATAAGAGATTTAATTATTAAAGTTTAAAATAATTTTTTACTTTATTTATAATATAATCTTCATCTATAAATTAGAAATCTAAGTAATTATTATATAATGTAAGAATATTCTATGATATTCACAGAATTTAAAAGTATAAGAAACTATATAAATAAACAGTATAGTAATTAAAGATACTCCTCCTATATAACTTAATATTACTAAATCTATATTAAAGTAAGATAATATAGAATTTAATAATGTAATAAAAGCTAATAGCATTGGAAGTATCTTTAATACTATTACTGTTGTTTTATAAAGTAATTTATTCATTACTTCTTTTTCTTAAGTTTACCTCCACAAGCATGTCTTCTTGAGGTCTTAGTTACTCCTGCTTTAGGAGTTACTGGTTTTGCTCTGTTTGTTTTCTTATTCATAATATATTAAGTTTAAAAATTCATAATGCAAAATTACAAATAAAATTTAGAATAAATATAGATTTAAGTATTTTTATTATATTATTTGTATAATTAATATTAAATTTATAAGATTTAAAAAGGATAAATATTTAATTTATCCTTTTTTTCTTTATTTTCAAAGATAATAACTTAGATTTAATGTGGTATATTAGCTTTTGTAATAATAGAACCATCATTATCTATATTTCCATTAAGACATAAATTAAGACTTTCAAAATTTACATTATTAATATTTAATTTTGCATTATCATTAAAGATAATATTGTTATAGCATTTAACATTTTTAGTAGTACCATCTGGGTTACCTTCACATACAATAGAATTATCCATAAAATTAAATCCAACAAATCTATTATCATTAATTGGAGTTAATGTTGGCACATTTCTATCACATTCTGTATATCTAACATCAATACTATTTCCTGCTATTCCTTTCCTTAATTTATTATTATAAATATAGACATTACAACAAGCATCATCGCAGAATATCGGTCTATCATAACCTCTACCATTGAATTTATTAATAAAGTTATTTCGTATAATACATTTTTTGTTAACTGTAGCAACATGAATAGCACCTCCATCGCTAACTACATAATTACGAGCATTTCTGAAATATTCATCTGTTTGTTCTATGATATTATCTTCAATACATCCGTAAGGATAATTTTCAAGTGTATCTTCTTTTGAGCCTAATAAGTAATTTACACCTGCTATTATTGCATAATATCCAAAATCTAATATTCTGTTACCCTTTATATGATATTTGTTACCACATAAGATAGCTCCATTGTTAATTCTAGAAATTCCCGTATTAGATATAACATTATTAAAAATATTTTGTGTACAATGTTCAGTATTTCCAGATATTGCTATTCCACTACAGTGACTAATTTTATTGTTAAATATATCTTGTTGCTGTTCTGCTTCAAAATTGATTAAAGGTACTAAGTATGAATCCTTAATATATTGTTTTTTTGACGAAATTTTAGAATCATTCATTGTTGCTAAATGCATTTTAACATTATGTAAATATAAGTTTTTTATAATGGCATTGTGATTGACTGAATACAATTTATTTACAGTTATTGGAACATAACAATTACCATCAGAGGAAAACCAAATATTTTCATTATTATTATAACAATTTAGTAATACTACATTTGGATAATTCTTTGAAAACTTATAATCAGAATGAGCATGATAGTGTCCATTGTAGTTAACAGACGCATATTTATGACCATTAATATCTACAATTTCTAATACTTTTGCAGTAGTAGCATAAAACCATAATGTCCAATTAATATATAAATTAGTCAAATCCATATTTAAATAGTCATAATCATCATTAACTGGTATATACAATAAACCTTTGTATGATTCACTATTTAAAGGTGTATCTAATACAGTTTCATCTTTATCTAATATAAGTCTATTAGATTCCCAAAAATCGGAGTGGGTAACTTCCCAAAAATTAAAGTTATCATCAATAAAGCCAAATCCAAGTTGTGATGGTGTATAGGAACATCTAAATTTTTTCTTACTGTCTTCTAATACAGGTTCGTAACTATCTGTATATAAACAAATATTATAGTTATTCCCTTCAACTGCTAAGGTATCTATATTCTGTGAAACATTTATAAAAGCATTTTTATTTAAAGATATAATAGAACTCTTCTGAGAACCATCAAAGCTTGAAACATCAATAACTTTATTAAAAGAAAAAGAAAGTTTATCGAAATTAAAAGTCTCCTTAGCTTCATTTGGTATATCATTTAATTGTAAGTAAGGAAAATGTTCCTTAATAAAAGGACATTTATCTAATTCATAATGATTAGTTATTAAGGTATAACAAATCATTTCCTCATAGTTAATACCTTTAGCTATAATAGCTTTTATATAATCATACATAGTATTGATAAACATATAATCAAGTTCTACAATTATAAAATCATTAGTTTTATTACCTTTTTTATCCCTAATTATTATAGGTACAAGTTGATTTTCCTTAACATAATCATCAAGAATCAACTCTGTATTATCCCAGCCTAAATCTCTATAGTTATCTAAACGAACTTGTATCTTTTCTTTTTTACTATCTTGTTGACGAATATCAATATATAGTATTAATTCATGATTTGGAAATTTTTCTGTAGTATAAATACTGTGTACCCATTTACCTAAATACATATTAGTATTATAAGTGTCTTTAGGTATAATAGTATAATCACTATTAAAGACATCAATACCGTTAGCTTTGTATATAGTCTTATTGTCATGATATATAAGTAATACAGGATAACCATTGTAATACTGATAGTCTGTAGGTAATATTGAAACTTCAATCGATTCTAATTTAAAATTATTTTCCGCTTTAAAAAAGAAAATAAAATATTTACTTTTATCAATACCTTCTTTTTTATAAATAGTAGTATCTTTAAAAACATCAGCATACTTGTTATTATTTATATAAGTATATAACAAATATATTTTTATTCCTAATAAATCTTTATTTTTAGCTATAGTAACTTGCCCACACATCCTAGTACTTAAGCCACTTACAAAATACCAATTTATTGGGTCTGCTGACCATGTATTTGCCTTTAAGGTATAGCGGTAGATGGTGTCACCTGATTTGTAGATTATGGTGAGACCTACCTTATGAAATGTGGTAGGAACAGAGTTAATGGCATCTTGGAGAGTAGCGTGAGTAACGGAACCTCCTTTTGAACAGTCATAGGTTAGGATTCCTAATTTACCTACCTCTGCTGAGAGATAGTTTGTTCCTCCACCAGTTATAGCATCATTGATAAGAGTCTTGTTGCTAGCATCAGTTAT